>Ga0099797_100971_pt1 | contig 16461 bp, 5 predicted proteins | sample Uncmet_Sort48C_1_FD_89871 | JGI IMG/M metagenome (GOLD analysis project Ga0099797, IMG submission 89871) | Marine eukaryotic communities from CALCOFI LINE 67, Pacific Ocean - C012_Sort48C_1 | ecosystem: Environmental > Aquatic > Marine > Oceanic | place: Pacific Ocean: Monterey Bay | collected...
AGCCGGCACACTATTGATTTCCGCCAACGGACCAGGGTTCGTAGAAATAATAATACATTGTTTGTAAATACTTTAATGTATTTAATCTTTCTGTTCTTCTTCTCCTTTGATTAGGTTTTTGCAAATTTGTATGTTATTTTGTGTTTGCTTTGTTTCAGGATGATCCTCGCCAAGTTTATTTATATAAATAGTCAATGCTTTGTTGTAGTATCCCAGTGCTTCGCCGTATTTACCTTGGTTGTAATACACTATTGCCATATTATAATGTGTCATTGCAACACTAGGATGATCCTCGCCTAGTTTATTTATTTGAATATCCAGTGCTTTCTTGAAGTATTCCAGTGCCACTTCGTATTTATCTTGGTTCTGATACACTCCTGCCATATTGTTATATGTACCTGCAACATCAGGATGATCCTCGCCTAGTTTATTTATACGAATACCTAATGCTTTGTTGTAATATTCAAGTGCTGCGTCATATTTACCTTGATTGTAAAACAATCCTGCCATATTGTTATATGTACTTGCAACATCAGGGTGATCCTTGCCAAGTTTGTTTTTATTAATATCCAATGCTTTGTTGTAGTATTCCAGTGCTGTTTCATATTTACCTTGGTTGTAATACACTGCTGCCATATTGTTATATGTACCTGCAACACGAGGATGATCCTCGCCAAGTTTATTTCTACAAATATCCAATGCTTTGTTGTAGTATTCCAGTGCTGTATCGTATTTACCTTGGTCGTCACACACCGATCCTATCTTGTGATATGAGCCACCCACATCCACATGCCCTTTATCCAACACTTTCAAACGTATCTTCAAACTTTTCATACAATACTCCATCGCTTGTTCATATTCACCCATACTGCTACATGTACGGCCCATACTACCGTACGTCTTCCCAATATCCACATGTTCCTCCGTACCAAATTCTTTTACTTGCATTGGTAAAGCCTTTTTTAAATATTCCATTGACATTTCATATTCACCTTGCAACTCATACAGTTCACCCAATGTAACAAACACTCTCATCAGATCAGCACAATTTTTATTACCATCATTCATTTCAATAGCATCATTTTCCCATTTTAAGTAAATGCGTATAGCATCGCGATAATCACCTTTTGCTTTTGCTTTATCGCCGCGTATACGATTTGCTTGTATTTTTAAATATAATGATGAATTGTTGGAGTCACCATCACCTTCCATATCATCTGCAATGTCGTCAATATTCTTCTCTAGCACTTTGATTGCGTCATTTCGCGCAACATTACCTGCATCATTTTTCTGCTCATCCACCATTTCCTTCAAAGCATTGTTCAAGTCATTACCAAAATCGCCCACTAAATTTGCGGTTTCTTTTGCTAATTTCTTTTGATCCATCGCACGAGTTGCTATTGAATTCAATACTTTTTTATACAATTCCTGTTGGAAAATATGTTTCACAACAACATGCTCTTTCTTTAGGCGCGGTTCATATGACAATATAATAATTTGTAATGCATCAAAAATTTCAGTATTACATTCATCGTTATGAACAACCCACCATAATTTCAATGCTACACGTAATGCAGTTTCGCGTATACGCCAATTACGTTTTTCCAATCGCTCAACCATGAAAGAGAACTTAGCAAATGTACTAAAATGATACAAGCCTTTATGGTTTTTAGCCGCATCGCCTTGAATTAGTTTCAACCGCATCGCAACATTTCCTTTTGGCGTTGCTTTGAATACTTCAAATAAATCATTTAACAATTGTATATAAATTTTCCAATCCAATTTGTGCGAATGTGCATAATCTAATTCCTCAAAGAAGATTTCATATGCATTTGTTTGTGTGAGTGTTAACGACGATGGGGGTGTATTATCATTTTGATGATGGATTAACAACTGGCCGATAGTTTTTGTTAACGCTTTATACTGGATTAATTTAGATAATGTTTTTTTTGAAAACGATCCGTGTATTTGTTCTTTTGCTACTTTTAATATACCAGCGCAAATGTTTTTGGACAACGTCCCGGCTGCACCAGATATATTTAACGCTAAACATTCGCTGATTACATCCATTGCGGTGCCCGATAAATTTAATTTTTCTACAAATGATGATGTAGTTGACATTAATTTTAATATGTCTAATATATAATCTGTGAAAAAATATAATTGAGTGAAAGATATTCCTTTGCTTTCACTTGCACGCATCCATTTAATATGATGTGTGATCGCATCCACCATTTGCTTGTGTGTCCCTGAAGAAATCTTTAGCCCAATGGATAAATTATTTTGAAAATTCACAAACGCTAAATCTTTTAATAAAATCATAATGTTTTCTTTTATATAATCGGTTTGATCTGTATCGATACCCTGGAACAAATCTGTTTGGCATACAATATCGGACATTAAGTTCTGAAAATATGTCCCGATTGACTTCACTTGCCGAGGATCTATCTGTATGATGCGATCTATATTTTCAACTGCGTCGTTATACGTAGCTGGAGATGCAACATTAGTTTTAAATGCCTCAAACAACTCATTGAATTGTTTGGTAACGTCTTGTGCCTTTTCTATTTTTATTGGTGGTTCGTTTGTGGTTTGCCCAGCATCTCGTAAATCGTTCTCTTTGGATGGCAGTAATGTTGATAGTTTGTAATGGATATATTCTATAACTTTTTGATTTGCTGTTATTGCTTCTGCCTTTTTATAGGCTTCCACCGCACTTGTTATATCTTTATTTTCAATGTCATTTTCTGCAGCGTGGAATAGTTGTTTAACTATTGGATTCGTCGGTGTTACTTTTGCAGGTGTTGAATTCCCACTTCCCATGTTACTTTTATGAAGAAGGATATAATAGAAAAGTAAACGTTTCCTTTAAAACAACCTTACTGTTGAATGAGCAGCTTCGTTTTGAGTAGAATGGGCATTGTTGTTGTTGCTTGAAAAAAAATTGTTATTTAATTATTATTATAATTATTATTGCACTATTATTATTTATTATTACATTATTTTTTTTTATTGTTGGATTCTGGGATTCTTTATCTTGTTGTTACTGCATTTATTACTATTTATAACTATACGAGGATACTAGCAGCAGCCAGCAGCATTTTAATTGTATCTATTATCAACATCACCTTGCCCAGCTTGCCACAAATTAAAATGTAAGTCTTAAAGATACACTTATACGAATTAGAATACATACTTTTGGAGAAAATTGGTTTCACTGGATTCACTGGTAAGCCGATAGTTTAAGTTAAGCTAAAGCAATGATCATACGACTCCTCGTATATTAATATCATAACTCGTATGTTGTATTGCGTAGGTCATCATTATTAAGTTAAAGTTGCCACTTCCTATTTTCGGGGGGGGGATCAAAACAGCACAGTAGTAGTAGTAGAGTAGTTTATTCCTATATATATATACTATCAATTAATATAAATTAAAATATCACAGTATTGATTATAATTATAGTGGTGTGATAGTAGGTATAGTGTACTGTTATATACTCAAGCGCAGTGTGGTCTCCTGAGTAACATAATGGATAACAGCCACCTTACTCTGGCAGAGTTGAGTGGAAAAACATATCTAGATAAGCGCAAAAATCCAGACAATACAGATCAAAATAAAAGTAACTGTTGGAGCTGATTTTCTTTCGAAGAAAAACTAAATAAAAGTTCACAAAAGCAATTTTACAATATCCAAATTGCACAATAAAATTAAAACAAGATGTTACACGACAAAAGTACAAGGTTACGGGATTTAACAGGGATGTTGGCTGATAATGGTGCTTATTGCCACTTTACTTCAAGCTTTGTAACAATGATATTACTTTGGGTTATGTATGACCAACAATATGATGACTCAATGCGTCTAATATCAGACTTTGCATTAGTACCATTGAATAATTGCAGTATGTGCGGCAACTCTGTTTTCACTCTAAAACCAATTGAAGATAATTTCTTCACTGATGTTGGTGGTGACGGTTCCGGAAAAATTGTTGCAGTCCAGCCAATAAGTTTTACTAGTACTAAGGGAGAATTCGTTTTGGGATCTAAAAATTGGATAGAAAAGTACACACGGACACCAACCCCAAATTCAACAAACGAGTTAACGTTTAATTGGAGCAAGCCATACAAATTCACTATTCGCCGTGGGGTAAAGATGATGGTTCCTGTAGAGAAAATTACTGCATCTAATGATCATACACACTGCATTTGTGATCATACTATCCATCAGAGTCTGTCAGATGTTCTTATTTTTCTGACTGTATTCTATATAATTTATTACCGTCTTAATTATCTGATGGAGAAAAAACCTGTTCAGACACATCGAGCATTGAGAAAAAAATTTTCGTTTCTCCTCGTTTACTTTAATTTGGCAAATGATCATGAAAAAAACACTAAAGCGGAGGCTGTAATAGACAGCATTCTCGTTCCATTATTTTTCAATATACCTTACAACATGCTTCTAAATCTTATGATAGACGCTGGTTTACCTTTGATGTATAGCTTGGAAGATTCTTACGGAAATGCTGATTTCAAAGGGCCAGGGTTGTGGTTGAATAACAACTATTTGTTAACGGCAATAATGAACTCAGCTGTGCTTTTATACGTTGGTTTAGGTATGGGGATTCTTGGTAATATTGTTAGCGATTGGGACTACAGATCAGACGAGGCAAGAAAAAACGGTGCGGATTTAAGTGTGGGCCGCCCTGATCTCATAGAAAATTTAATATTGCTTGCATACCTTGGTAATTTCTTGGTGTTTATTGCAGTTACAATTTTTTTTGTAAATGTATGGGCTATAAGTTTCAATACAGACTTCGCTTTTGGAAAAAGCTTCGGAAATATGTTTTTTAGCATAGATCTCCAATTTCTAAACGGTAAATGGACTTTTGCAGTCTCTGGCTTTTCTGTAGTTATTGCTGCTTTTTCGTTCTCGACCAACGTTTTCAAGTACTGTGGACTCTGCTCAAGAAATTGTAATAGATGTTTAGGAGGTACAGGTCATTCTGCTGAATTAACAAAAGTCAATCCAGGAGATGATTAAGTGTTCAATTTCATAGTTTTTTTTCTTATTTAATATGTTAATTTAATGATAAGTTAAGGGTATATATTGAATTTTTCTGTATACTTTATGTATAACGATTTAATATTGGCCTATATTTTTGGGGATTTTACCTGCTATTCCCATGCTATTAGGTGGGACATTTTTTTTTTAAAGCCTGCTGTGTCCGTGGTATTTTACCTTAAAAGCTACATTTTACCTTCCACTTCTTTGAACCCCCACGCTATCATTTTTTTCTTTCCTGTTATTATTCCTATATAACAAGTACACGTAAGCTGATCTATTATAGATTACCATATATATAGTATTACACTTTTACATAAGCCTCCCGTCCAGGGAAATTGGTTCTGTTACCAATTTAATGCTATCCAATGCTAATATTTGATAGCGATGTATTTTCGACTTTACTCTATTATTTATGTACTTGTTTTTTTAAGGAGGTTACGTTTTTATTAGTATAATTTTACTCACATTCAAGTCTGAACTCCTTTGGAGCTTATTTAATTTGTATTGAATTTTGAAGGCTATATTTTTAATTTCTCTTTTGTACTTAAAGACTACGTACTTATTATCTCTGATATTCTTTTTCTTGTTTTCTTTCTTCTGGATTATTACATGTAATTGTTTCTTTCTTGCTTTTTTTTTTCTAATTGTTGTATGTTGATTCTTTTTTATTTATTTTTATCAGGAATGGACAACCTCGTTCTGTCTTAAATGTTTTGGGATTAAAAAATAACTTGGAAATCATATACCCTATTACCTATATCAAATTTATTAGTAAGGAATAGTATTATATGATTAAAGAGCGCACCCAAACATACGAAAGTTCATTTTACAAACTCATTTTACTTTACGTACATAAATAAATAAATATCGAAACATTCATTCAATAAAAAGGCATTTTGTACATAATCTAATTATTTATACTTATACTACAACTGGAAGTACACACGCGGAGTACGTTTTAGCAGAGGTGGCACTATGAGTCTGGTATGAGTCGACAAGCACCGTCCCCTACGCATGAGTTTGCATGAAAAGCAGTCAAACTCAGTCAAACTCAAGGAAATGGATAACTAAACTCATTCATAGTCAGTCATTCAACCTATTTCCAGAAAATACACTAATTCATAATTTACTCATAACTCGAAGATGACGACAGTCGAAATATTTTATTGATATATAGCTTATTTTATTATGTAGAGTGTTAAAAATGGTATTTTGGTAATTTATATGGAATAGGGGTAGGGATCAACTCATAACTCAGTCATAATCATGAAGATGTTTGACAAAATAGTTTCACACTCATTCATAACTCACGGTGTTGTGTCCATTTTAGCAAATGAGCTGTAAATCAAACCCAATTGGTAATATGATTGAAACATAAAATTAAATTTTGTTGGAATGTGTTTCTTTGAAAATATTTAATTAATTTGCTGTTTTTTGTTAACTATATTATTATATGTACTTCTATTTATCTATTTTTCCTATTATTATATATACAGACACAGCACCCTAAACCCTAATAAAAAAATATCCGTATCGATACACAGCTAGTTTAAGTCCGGAAGACTAAAAATAGCAGGTACACACCATTTAAGGCACACAGCACCTATAACCATTAATTAACTCTATTTGACCCTAAGTGAACGTCATATTTGTACACATTTACACACATATATATCTTCACTCGCGCGCATTTTAAAAAGTCAAACGGTTCTTTCAGTCAATAAAAACATTAAATCTAGAGCGCGTAGCGCGACTTTTGAACCGCCAAAAAAAGCAGGTGCTTATTTTGAGTCTTTTATATTAGAATTTATATTAATTTTATAAATTTATGTAGTAATTATACGCGACAATTTGCCTACGGCGCCTGATACTAAATGTGTATACATGCAACGTATATAACAAACGAATGTATGCATATATATGTCCCCCTTCTCGCATAATGCTCTTTCATCTTAACGGCAAAATTTTAAATTCACGTGGTGTCTATCTTGAAAAAGTCCAGGCACACGAAGAAGGTCGCAGTGAATGGTTCTCTCAAGCATAATAGTATTTGATCCACCTCCATTGGTATATTAATCTGGTAAATAACAATTTTACTGTACTTTTGTTTTTCTTTCTTCTACATGGAACCTTCCTTCTTCACGCAAACATGATCGCGCACAACAAACAATGGGTAAACACGGAAAAAAAATCCGTAGAAACATACAAAAATACTTAATGCAGCCACAAATTCCAGACCATTCTCGATTTGATTCTATGACCTGATTTGAAATGTAATCTGCAATTGCGTCGCTATGATTTAATACCAGATTCCAACGATCGGTGGAGGGCTCGTCGATTGGTGTAGTTTTTAAAATATTTAATGCGGCTTTATTTGCATTATCTTCACCCAAATTTAAATCAATACCACGAATATCTACCACTGGTTGCAACGATTTCCCCTTTAACGTAAATAAATTGCGTAATGTTGCCTCTTCAAAAAATTTACGATATGCTTGGCAATATCCATGATAGAATATTAAACGCAAGTTCTCTTTGTTTTGAGGGAGCATACACCACCGCAAGGGCATTTCTACTGAGGGTGCAATAGTAAGCGTATTATTAGGTGGCTTCGTGCACCCGCAAACACACCTTGGTGTCCAACTTATGTAAATCATTGTTTTATCATTGTTTTCAATACTTCCAGGCTCTCTAGGGTGAGTTGTTGTAAACAGGCCATCATATAAATATTTTCCGTCGTACCAGTACGGCCAATACCCGCTAAATATTGGTATGTGGCATGTGGCGCATAAAAGTTCTACCACGTCTTTTCGATCTTTAAATTCGCGAAATTCTATAGTGGATAACTTACAACAATTTGTCAACTCGCTACAAACAATGCCAAAACAATCAGACTTTAAATACTCTGCTGCATTTTCAGGAGTCATATCACGAACTGCTTTTTGCATTACTTGCACCATAGACTTGAAATCTTTTTTTATTAGCACTTCTTGTACACATGCTTTTTCCCCCGTGACATCAGCTGGTACTCCCATAGCTAAAATCGCTGCAGTCGTCGCACCAGCACTAGTGCCAACTGCAGCAAATTGCTCGCTTTTTAACTCAATATGTCTTTGAAAGAAGTACACAACACCCATTTGAAAAATTTGATTCCAACCACTAGCATTAAACGAAAACTCAATTTTTTTATCAGGGAGTAAAATCATCTTGGCTCATCTGTCATATGGCCCCATCGGCTTCGTGCGGAAAAGATAATTACGATGGAATAGGTGCTGCTGCCATCATGATGACTTTGGGCCATTTCTACTTTCGTTAATAACAAATATATATTTTGTTGTTGTTGTTGTGATTTTGTTGTGTGCTTCTTCTTGTTGTGTTTTTTTTTATAATAATATTATTATTATTAATAATAAATACCAGGTAAATAATATTAAAAAAAATAATAGACTATTTATTATTAAAAAAATAATCCTTCCGCGCCGACTAGCACACTATACTAATATAATTATAATTTTTTTTTTTTTGTTTTTTTTTTTAATTTTTTTTTATTTTATTTTTTTATTATTATTATTAATAATAATACTAATACTGTATATTATTTTCTCCAAATTTTTCAACTTTTTTTTTGTGCCGCCGTACCTTAAAGTTTATCTCTGTATAAAGATAGTCATCGACAGAATATATATGTATGAATGTGAAATTTTTTTCGACCAGATCTCCGTCTAGGGTAAATTTACTGCCTTTGGGGTGTATATATTATTTTCTTAACTTATTACATTCTCTTTGTGTCTATTATTTTTTTTTAGAAGTGGTACTTTTACTTTTTGGTTGGCAAGATTTGCAAGAGTATTGGTTTATTTTAATGCTACCATCTTCATTTTTCAATCGTACAGGTAAGTTTGCTTGTGTTAGAAAATTATGTTTTGTACAAATACAAAACATTCTACTTGGTTTTTTGTGCACTATACATGGTATTTTATTATTGCATTTACAACTTGTACGAACTGATAGCGAAGACGATATGCACGGATTATCAACAGAGTTTTGAAAATATTTAATTTCTTGTTCATATCTTTTTTTCCTTCGTTTCCATACACCTATACTTTTTTGAATATCAGAATTTTCCGACGCACTTTTAGTTTCATCTGGCAATAATTGTAATTGTGTTTTTAAATCCAATTGTTTCCTTTCACAAACTTTGACTAATCTTTGTTGCTTCTTTATATATTCTCGCCTTTGACCAGCAACTAATGACAAGGCGGCATCTTGGTTAGCGTGCAAACGTGCTATATCCAATGGTCTATAACCTAATTTATTTCTGGCATTCGACAACAAACTATTGTTTCGATACCCTGATCGGATTTTTTCACTATTGCCTTTTTGCTTTATTGGATATTTTGTCAACAAATTATCTAACATCTCGTTTGCTTCCAGTTTTTCAGTGGCGTAGTGAATAACATTATACCCCCACCTGTCCGTGTCGTATAAGCCTTTTTTATATACTTTATACAACAACTCAACTGCTTTTTCAGAAGAGCCCAAAGCAACTGCTGTTAATAATGGCAATTCACCTTTTTTGTTTTCTTTATGACATCCTATTAGTTTGCCAAGTTTCTTAAAATCTTTATCTTCAGATTCTATTTGTTTTTCCAATGTCCCCTTCAAGTCTAAAAGTTTTGCTGATAGTGCGTTTATTTTATTTGTGGTAACTTGTATTTCGTTTTGCATTTTATAAATTGATTGTTTTAAAGCATCAATTTTTATTTGTCGCTTTTCTTGCCTTTCCCGATTCTCTGTTGCTCTTTTGTTACGCTGTTTTTCAATATATTTCTGTAGTTTAGTATTTGAATGTTCAAATTCAGCATTAAAGTTTGTTAAATTTACATCAAGTTTTAATTTCTCATCGGTAATAGTATTTAATTCTTCACGTATTTTGTCACTTGTATCATTATTTAATGTAATATTGTATTTTTTGACGAAATAATTTACCAATGTGAATAGCGTTTCATCATTGCGTGTTAAATGAATTGGATATTCGCCGTACTTGTCCTCTACTCTGACATTTTTAGGCCAGTTTTCTAAAATAAATTGCACCACTTCGGTTGTTTGTGATGCGTAAATCGCTAAATGTAGTGGCGTGTAACCATCCTCAAATTCGACTTCTTTGATGCCCTGCTCGTACAATTTATAAATGGCTACAATAATTTCATATGGTGCACCCATTAGTATCGCGATATGCAACGGCAATTTACCAAATCTACGTTTTTTTATTTTTGCTGGGTCCTTTTTATGCAACTTCAGAATATCTTTTATAGTAGCAAACGGCCATCGATTTGGTTTCATATCGTGCAATGATGTTAAATATTCTTTGTGTGGATGCTCATCTAATATCGACTTTAAATCATGATACGGGTGTTGTTTAATATATTTTGATTTTGATTTTATTATGCAAATATGCAATTGTGTATTTGCACTCCAATCTTCTTTTAATTTTTCTATGACTTTGTTTTTTAACAATTTTTCATACTTTGTTATTAATTTACTTTTAAATTTTCGCATATCGACAAAAAAAATTGCAGAATTTATATGAGTTGGAAACTTAGTTGGTTTAAATGATGTTTCTTCGTTTTGGTCTTCCACAAACTTAATAACGTACGTGTCTGAAGTTCTATGGTATTCTTGTTCTGCATCATCCAAGTTCCGGACTGGAGATACTTGATTATCTGAAGACTGGCTTAAATCCTTACTTCGCGGTATTCTTAGTTTAAATATGTTCACTGTGATATCATATTCGGGCAATAGCATCCTGTATATACGGCAGCTTCCATCACTATCTGTATCAAACTCTTTTTCTTCTTTTACCCCATCATCTACACTGACGCTACTACTGTCCCTTACATACTGTATTTTTCTATTAAATAAATACACAAAACAATAATTATCCTTTGAATCCAAGACACCATCTGTTACAACCACTTGTGTTGACGGCGCCATGGTAAAAGTGTGTATCTTGTACTCGAACTCGTTTCATTACACCCGATATTGTTGCACGATTGCGTTCTACTTTTAACTGTACGTATTTGGAGAAGGAGGAGGAGTTGAGTAGTAGTAAGAAGAGTTTATAATTTATTATTATTATTATTATTATTATTATTATAAAATACAGTAACTATATAGTAGTAGTAAATAATAGGCTAATAAAAATTATAAAAAATAATTAATAATAATAATATTTATTATAAATAAGGGTCTATAAAAAAATAATTAAACATCACATCTTCTCACTATTTGTATCACAGCTGCTGCACAGCTCACGCACAGCTAAAAAAAAAAATTTATTAATATATAATAATGCACTAATCTATAATAAAATTAAAATAATAACACGCCAGCATCAGGGTACGTATATAATAATAAAGAACATTATTATTAATTTATTATTTTTTTATACACCACTCTGCTGGTGCTGCTGTATTAATCCTATAATATTAATATGATGTGATTATTGTTATTATAAATATTTATTATGTATTTATTAAATAATAGTGCAATCCAGCAATAGTAAAAATTATTATTATCAACAAAAAAAAATTACTATTATTATAATATATAATACTTCTCATGACTTGCTATTCTAGTACTACTTACTACAAACTACAAACAGCAGCAAGTAGCAGCAGTATTTAATTTGGCTAAACATGTTTGTAGAAACTGACCGCGTAAAAGAGTTAAGCATTTTATTTTTTGTGTTTTATTTGTTTTGTTTTTTTCACGGCAAATAGCGCAATAGTGCATTAGTGCAAGCATCTACACAATCTGAGAACGCCGCCACCAGTGAGGAGGGTAACCGGGATGAAGTGGGCTTGTAGTGCCTGTACGTATGAAAATGATGGAAATAGCTTATCTTGTACAATGTGTGGCACGCAAAAACAGCTACATAGTCCGGGGGGTACTCATCAAGGCTCGAGACTGACATACGAAGCTATCATAGATTGTGTTCAAAATTATTTAAATAGTGCTGAGTGGCGCAATTTGCTCACAACTTTTATTTCAACGCACTGTGCAATTTTTGCGGACATTGAAGGTGAACACGACCATGGACAACATCAAATTTTTCAAGAGTTCAGAACTATGGTTGATGGTATGGTGGACGGGGTATTAAATGATGTTGGAAGTACTGTTGAAGAATTTATTGAAGCTTGCGAAGTAAAACTGCAACAGCCTGACCAAGGCCCTCGAGATGCAGCTTTAAAAGCTTTGCTTACACAACTGTTAACTTTTGAAGATTTTATGCTTTTTCAAAAAATGATGCATGATAAAAATTTAGAGGCTGAAGCTAAAGAATATGGTGCAACGAATAGTCATAGTTCATTCACATACCATCAAAATTCTTCTCCGACTGCTAATTGGGCATGTTCTGCTTGTACATATATGAATGGTCCATCTTTACAAACTTGTGAATATTGCCATGTTGCGCGTTATGGTACCTCCCCACAAAGAAATAATGTTAATAATAACGATAGTCATAATAATAATAACAATAGTAACGATGCTGATGATCCAAATTTACGTCAAGCATTACTTTTAAGTGTAAAAGATGAAAAACGACGCAAAAGACAAGAAGAACGAGAGCGGCAACAAATGGCCATGGTTAAAGAAGCATCGCTAAGACAGCATTCTTCTTCACGTAATAACGATGGTAACAATCACCCCAACAATCGAAATAAATCAAAAGAAGAGCGGGATATGGAGTTGGCGATGAGAGAGTCATTAAGAATGTCATCCAAGCCTTCAAATAAGCTTACTACCCCGATGAGGGGGAAAAAATCGCTGGTGCGCTTATCTAGTGAAGAACAAATGCAAAGCTTTAAAAAGGCATCAAAGCTTATGTCGCCACAAATGCTTAGGCAACTTGTACCTGTAACCGCCGACCGCGGTATTCGTAGCTGTTTTGATCAGTACGATCAAACCCGGACAGGAGTTGTCTCAAAAGACGAATTTGCACGAATGATTTATGATTTTGGTTTTAATTGGAGTGATAGAGAATTACGGGAAGCCCTCGAATTTTTTGATGATCATAATAACAATTGCATTGAATTAATACAGTGGTACAAACTATGGTCAATTGACCGTGATGATAGTGCGAATTGCGACCACACAATTAATAGACTGTGTGATTTACGAAAAGAGGTAGGTATACAATATAATGTGTTTTTTGGATTTAGCTACGATGAGTGGAAAAGTGCATCAAACTTAAAAGACACTGAAGCAAAAGATTGGGGGGAAAGGGAGGTTATGAAATGGTTTGCGTTTAATCAAGAATTAAAGGTTGTTCGTTCATCGTTGCGGCGTGAGGCATTAGAGGAGATAGACGGGGAGACTTTGCTGGGTTTGCAAAGTGACGATGTTTTATCGATCGGCGTTAAAAAAATTCATGTTGCTAAAGTACTTCGTGTGGTTGGAAAATTACGTGAAAAATGCGGATTAACCCCATTAGAGGAAAATCGTGGGAACTATTACCCATCACCACCAAAACAGCAGGCCCCTACTAGACTTAATACCGAAATGAGTTCTAATAATTCCAATAATAGTGTGCCACCAGTCACCAATAATGCTACGAAAATGGATTGGAATGATATTCCAGCGACACCGTTTAATGTACTCGCAATTTCAGATTATTTTGGTAGCGAAAACGATTTAGATATGAAAAATGGAGATTTGATAAGCGTGGAAGATACTACGCAATCAGACGAATGGTGGTTTGGTCAATCTCGGCGTGGAGAAGGTTACTTTCCCGTAGCATATGTGACTTTAAAAATACATCGAAGCCCAAAAAATAGTGCAAAGAAACGAATTAATAAAGAAAGTGACACAAATGAAAATGTAGAGAAAATAAAAAGTAAGGAAGATAATGAGGAAAGCCGTTCACGAACTGACTTGGGAGAGTGGCGTAAAGGTGAAATTATTGGAAAGGGTGCATATGGCACCGTTTATATGGGATTGAACCTACAAAGTGGCGAGATGATGGCAGTGAAACAAATCGCAACAAATTCTGACCCCGAGGAGTTAAAAGATTTGCAAGATGAAATTAACGTAATGAAAAAGTTGTCACATAAGCATATTGTCAGTTATTTAGGAGCACAATGGGATGGAGGGACGAGGGAGTTGTATATATTTACGGAATGGGTACCAGCTGGATCGTTGGTTGATATTTTGAAAAAATTCGGCCGTTTAACAGAGTCGATTGCTCGCACGTATACGAAACAAATATTATTAGGATTAAAATATCTACATGACAACGATGTAATTCATTTGGATATAAAACCAGGAAATGTATTGATAAATGATTTAGGCACTGTTAAATTAGCTGATTTTGGGGCTGCGCGGCAGTTAACAAGTGGCCAAAGCATTTCTAAGAAGGAAGAGTTAGAATTTCGCGGGACGCCATATTTTATGGCACCTGAATTAATTCGACAAGAGAAACAAGGTAGAAAGGCAGATATTTGGAGTGTTGGTGGAACTGTTCTGAATATGTTTACAGGCAATCCACCGTGGTCGTCAAAGGGTATTGATACGGCAATGGCGCTGATGTTTTACATTTCAAATGCCGATAGCCCACCTACCGAGGAGTACCCTGACAATGCTTCGCTGGCATTAGTTGAATTTCTAAATCGTTGTTTTGATTTCAACGAAGAAACAAGACCAACAACAGACCAACTTTTACAGTTTTCGTTTATGTTTGATGACAAACAGACACGGCTTGACAACAGCAACGTCGCATCCCTGACTCGTCATGGTAGCGAAGCCCTTGCACAACATATAGCACAGACAGAACAACAGCAAAATTCTTTGTCAAAACAAGAAAGCAACTACCGTGGTGATGAAGTGCCGTATGATGTATTTGATTACAGTAGTGACGAGGAGGAAGATATCGAAGACGTTGCAAATTTCATTCAGCGCCAAGTATCTGACGGTAATGCTATGAGTGTGCGAATGAAGGTTCCATTAAGTCCTAATCCCTTCGCAAGGGGCAATATTTTTTCCAATGATACGGAAGGGGATGATATTGCCGAAAGAATTAAGAAAGGAGACGTATAAAATAAAAATAAAATAATATCGTCATCCACGGCGTTTCGTATGATACAATATCTGTGCACTTTAATTTCGGTATTATACAATATAGCGAATATTCCTTTTGTGGGTAAAGCTCAATCAATAAAATATTAAAAAATATTATGTAAGCCAAATTCCAGAGATTCGAAGGGCGTGCTTTGAATCTGTTTTGGGATATAACGCCATAAATGGGAGATATTGCTTTATACATCCAAAACTAGGTATACCGTTACCTTCTCGTAAAACATTGATGGATAGGGATACTCTATGGACGTACGCCCAGCATGGAGTGTGCAGAACTCCGGAGACTCATGAAAGAACTGATAGTATGCCGTTTATCAACAAAACTTTCAAAAAGTCTTCGGCTTACGAACCTTTACCTGTGGATGATAATCATTTAGATTATGATGAGGTGTTAAACTTTTATGCAAAATCTTTAGCATCGGGTGAATCGCTAGTATGGCTTTTGGGGAGATGCAATTTACCTGAAAACAAACGAAAATCTATTCCCTTTTGGAAGATTGATTTTTATAATATAGGGGAAGATACAACTGCGCTTGTATCGAGACGTCATTTGCAAAGCCAGTTTTATCGGTATCTTAGTGATTCTATTGCTAATATCCAGTTGAGTGACCAATTTGATGTAATATCAACATTTACTTCACCGTTAGATTGTGTTACGGAGAGGCCAATATCTTTGTTAAAAGCCTTCAAGCCTTTCACTAAGGACCGAAGGGTGTTGGTTTACTCATCCTTCACTGGTGCAAAAGCTGGAATGGCATTGTTTCATTTATCAAACAGAGCAAATTGGGAAATTAATTGTGAAAGAACTTTTTGGCATGCGATGGATATGAAATTCTCCTATTTTCTTAAGGAATTTAGAGAACTTCGTATCGAGAGGAACGAAAGAGATAGTCTAGGGTTTTGTCCTGGAATGTCTCATTCGGGTGCGGCTTCGAGGTGTGCCAGACAGATTGCTAGAGGGGGGAGATGTCTTAACAACTGCGTTAAGGCGAGTAAGTATCGGCTTCATAATACTGTTCAATATGGGCTTCAAAAGGCATTGAATGGGCTTGGAACAAAAGCGATATGTATTGAGGCGCATCCGTATGCTACTGAGTCAGAGCGGACGGATATAACTGTTTTTAGGACGGATACGCCTACAGTAGTGGAATGTTATGTTGATGTAACTGTAACGAATGCTCAACAGACGACAATTCCTACTGTGAAAAAATTATCTGTGGAGGATAATATTATTTGCTGCGAGAATATATTGATGGG
>Ga0099797_100972_pt1 | contig 16407 bp, 15 predicted proteins | sample Uncmet_Sort48C_1_FD_89871 | JGI IMG/M metagenome (GOLD analysis project Ga0099797, IMG submission 89871) | Marine eukaryotic communities from CALCOFI LINE 67, Pacific Ocean - C012_Sort48C_1 | ecosystem: Environmental > Aquatic > Marine > Oceanic | place: Pacific Ocean: Monterey Bay | collected...
TAGGAATTCTTTAGTACTCAAGGGGGGGCCCATTTTGGCACCAGAAATGGTACCAAGAACAGAGCTGAAAAAATGTTCAAAAAAGTGCTCTAAAATGGGTTGGCGGGTTGCACGGTGAATTCCGTCCCCGGAGGTGTGGGCCCCTTAAAAGACTAGAAAACAAGACAATCAGACAACCAGACACTGGATCGAACACGCCCTTGCGTGCCTGGCGGCACGGTGGCTGTGTTGCTTAATTCATGATTGAATAACTGTATAAGTACTTTCCGACTTGTCCCCGCTAGTCACGAGCTGATTGGCAGTCCTCTCCATTGGAGTTGTGGCAAATACAGTACCAGTGTGGAGCTGCTCTGAATAGTAGATGTCTGCATTGAGCAATCACTTATATTCACACTTCTATGGCCCCTTGTCATTGGTTGTCCTGCTACCCCTTGTGTTACCTCAGGACCAATGGAGCTGCGTAGCATTCGCGGCTACAGCTTGGATAGACATCATTTGAATGCCGTGTATGTATATGTATATGTATATTTTACCGTGTTCGTTTGGTTCCTTATTTCTCCGCCTCCTGCTCTATGGTTGACGTCACGGACCTTGCTTGTTCTTTGGTTGCTTTGTGCGGTTGTTCCTCCTCGACCTGAATGGAAGACGTTCGGGACCGCTTGGGAAGTTGTCTTGCTTAATTCATGATTGAATAACTGTATGAGTACTTTCCGACTTGTCCCCGCTAGTCACGAGCGCTGATTGGCAGTTCTCTCCATTGGAGCTGCGGCAAAAGCAAAGCACTTGCTCGATCTACGTTTATATATACATGATCCGCTGTATAATTGCGTAATTTCTATGAATTGCCCTTGGACTTGTCTTGCTCTCCTTGCTCAGGTCTTGACAGGTGGGTAGTCGTACTTAGCAGTTGCAAGGCAATGTATTGAAGAGAGCGAAACATACATGTCAAGACACGTTAAGCACCTGTAAGCATTTCTGCTTTATCTGTTTCTATGTATGTATCTATATCATCCATAATATGGTCCCTTTGCTCATCTCCGCTTCCAGCCACTGTGAGCGCCTGCTTGTGGCCAGTACGAGTTGGCAGGCAAGACTTGATCATGCGCCTTGTATCTGTCCGAATGTTCCAAATAGTTGGCCAACGATGTGCCCGAGATCATTTCTCACATATCTCAGTCCGAATGTTCCAATTTACGTATCCAAGGTAGTGTGTCTTCACAGCTTTTATTTTAATCATTTTTCTAACTACTATAATTGTGCACAGTGCGACATTTATGGTTCCTTGCTTGAATCTGCTCATAACTATGTGCACCGTGTTTTTTCTTCAGCTTGCGTTTGGGGTCATCGCAGGCTGATCTTTTAGGTGATGCTGTAAAGCTTGTACGTTCAATTCTCTTTTATACTTGCAATTCATCATATACTAGCCGCTGCAACTTTAGTTAATACTTAAATGGTAAGTTATGATACTGGACGGACTGTAAGTGCTTAGTGTATGGCTTGAATTGGGCAGTATGCCTATAACCCTCGGCCGGAGGGTTGGGCATCAATGTCTATTGTTGGCATATTTCTTGCGGTTGGTGTCTCATCAATGTATTATGTAACTTAGTTCACCATTGTTCTTTACTCTCATTTATGAATATATTGAGACATGCATCACATGAATATTATTCACCTTCCATTTTTCCTGTTGTCTCTGTGCATACAACTTACCTCTAACCTTCGGCCTGAGGGTGGGGTTCCTTGTGTGCAGTTTTTGCTCTCTCCAACTACATATATGTTCGTATCTTTCTATGTTACAGGCATCTTCATTTTATTATAACTTATATGTTCATGTTCTTCTTGGGGAGTTTCTTGTCTCACATTTTCACCCAACATCCACCATATTCTCGTCATGTTGTCTGTTTGTTAGTTTTGTTTTTTTCCTCGGTTCGTCTGCTACTGGCGTTCTCGATGGCCGTCTTAAAATAAGGATTTTCCTTTGGATTTCGAAGGCCATCCCCGCCAGTTTGTCGTCCCTTCAATTGTGTGTTAATTGGCTTCAGGTTGTTGTTTATACTTGCCCATGTCGTTGTTTGGTCAACATGTCAGTCCAATCTCGCTTTCAGTCTTTGCTTGTGGTGGCTTAGTATGTGTTGGTTCTCAGGTTTTCGTTGCTTGGGGTCCCACATTTTTGTCATTACATTCAAAGGTGCATGGCATTTTGGACAGGCATCCTCGTGTTGTTCCTCATGGTGGTGGGATGTGATCTTGTTGTTGGCAAGATCTTCGGTAGATATGGTTGGCTTTTGTTGCTTTTTCTCGTCTTGTACAGTGCCAGTGTTGGTAGTTAGTGCTTGTAGGTAGGTGTTTCATCGTGACCCTTTGCTGGGCTGTGGCATCTTTCTCTTGTGCTCACTCCGGCGGTTGTAGTGCTTGTAGGCTGATGTTTCATCGTGACCCTTTGCTGGGCTGTGGCATCTTTCTCTTGTGCTCGCTCTGGCGGTTGCGGTGCGCGTTCGTAGGTGTTTCATCGCGCCCTTTGCTGGGCTGTGGCATCTTTCTATCGTGCCTGCTCGGGTGGTTGCATGTGTCAGTTGCTAGATTTGTATGGTAGGATGCATCATCGTGACCCTTTGCTGGGCTGTGGCATCTTTCCCATGCTGTCTTCTCTGCCCGTGCTTGGTCTTGTGTACATGTAGTATGTTCTGATCAGGGTATGGCTTCTTCCCGTTACGTATCCCACTCACTCTACCTCTCCCGTGTAAGCCATATTCTGATTGGTTCGTTCTTTTTCCGTGCCATTGTGCCCTTTGGAGTCTGTAGGTTTTCCAGTTCTCATGGCCTATTGCTGTGAACACTTGTACTTGTTCTAGTGCATTGTGTTCGTGTGTTCTGCTGCACTGTAGCGCCCTGAGCTCTGACTTACATGTCCATTGGTTTTTGTAGTGTATTTCTGTTTTTTTGCGGTTTTCTCGGATGATCGCAGGTTACCAAACAAGTCCGCTTGATGGTGTTTGTAATAAAAAAAAAAATATATATATATATATACACCTACATATATTAAACAAAATTTGTGTCGTTCCTTTTTCGAAGCTGAACAAAACTATTTGTGTTAAGGTCTGGAGGCAAACGGGAATGCCGGAGTGGTAGTTTTGACGACATTGGGCACGGAATGGGCCCCGAATCGAGAACTCTCACAATCAAAACTTGATGTATGCGCATAATTTCCTGACGAATGCTATGAAAACCACAAAATTGCTTATAAACACTTGAAAAAATGGGTTTGGGTTTCGGGGGTCCGGAGTTAAAGCAAAATAGAAATAACTTTGAAAGCACACCCCAAACACGGTGCGTGAGCTCGTCTTGTAGTGATGCGAATCCTCAAACAAAACTAATTTGTTGAAATACATGTGAAATAAATATGAAAATCATGCAGGCCACAAGCACCTCGACATAGGGTCATTTTTCCAGGGAGGATGGCAGATAGCAGTGCTTATTATGTCTACACTCTTGAGCCATGCCCCTGCTAGGTGCCTGCAAGCCCTTGCCTGCCTATAGGCACTCGTTGTGGGCAGCAGGGTTTTTTGTTTTGCATCCTATGTGGTATTATGTGGTGCTCATTATAGGATCTCGGTTAGGAATCTCGGCAGATCTTGTCCCCGAAAGGTGGTTACTGTGGCTATGCGAAAGGGCTTGGAGAGGCTTCGCTTTGGTTTTCACCTTGTAACCCAGTGCTTCGTGGGTGCTGTTGTTCCTGCATAGGTTTGAGAATGGACCCGACTCTGGTTAGTACCGCAGAGGTCTCTGTGTAAAGTTGAAGCCAGAGCTGCACCCCACAAAAAACAAATATACATAAAAATAATGTGGCCCGAAATGTGCAATAAATGTGAAATAAATATGTTTGCATACATTTCACACTTTGGGCTGCTCTTTGTTGACCCCAAAGTGCTTGCACTCCGAGGCGTCCGCCAGCTCGTCGGCATCTTCTTCTCGTGCGTCGGCGCAGGTCATGGGTGGCCATACTTGCTTTGCCATGGTAAGAAAGCCAGCAATTGGTCGAGCCGTCATTCCAAAGGGTAAATTGGTGAAGCATATACATGTATAAATTCATACATAAAATCCTATATTTTCAAGGTCCCGGGGCCAGGGCACTGGGGGCTTGACCACTCACCAATGCTGGATCCAGGGCCCTTGGACACATGGGGCTCCATGGGCCCTTATGGCCCGATGGGCCCATGGGCTACTGGGGTGGGGGACCATTCGCTGAGAGTTCAGGGTGCCGTCAGGAATTGCGCCCAGAAATCAGCAAGTTGATGTATTTCCAGCAAAGACACCAAGTCCTAGGAAGAATCAAGGCTGCGCGAAGCGGGGCCCGCAGATTCCAGTATATATATATATATATATATATATACACATATACACATGCACATTTATATATATATATGTATATGTGAGTGTTGTATATGTATTTTCGTATGTTTATGTACACACCTGCTCTGCCACGGTACAACAAAAAGAGCCATTGCTTCCTACAAGGAAGCTGAAAAAACATGGATTGTTTACCCATGCCGGCCCAGAAATGCAATACAAGATGGGGCCAAAGCAGACAATGCAAGCGTGGGAAAAAACTGAAAATACTAGCTTGCCACATGATGTGGGGCGGCCTTCGGCCTGCTAGTATTATGAGCATTTGCCTCCGCTTGTATTCTCTGCTTTTGCCCCATATTGTATTGTCTGCCTTTGCCCCATAGTGTATTTTCGTCTGCCTGCCGCCTGTTTTATCAGATTCCCTGTTCTAGGAGGTTGCGTCGTGACAGACCCGTCAATCTCGAAAATCGCCTGTAAGAAAGCCAGCCAGCATTTTTTTCATATTTCGACAGAGTCTAAATTATGACTGAATAGAACATTTATAGGCAGAGATATATCAATCAGTACAGATTAATTCTGCACCTTTTTGATTTTGCATTGTATGCAGTTGGATGGGCACTAGTGGGGCGCAACATGTTCATGGGGGGTAACTCAGATTCTCCTGATAGGAAAAACGTTCTGAAATTTGTTCATGATTTTTGTTAAGTGACAAAAATATGAAGCTCCATCTGTTTGAAAGGTAGTGCATAGGGTTGTATCGTCAATGAGGTTTAAATCAAATGGGGACTGAATCCCATTTAGATCCAACCCAAATTAAAGGCGAATCTGAGGAATATGGAAACGAATATATTCGAATGCAATGGACAGAACAGGGGGCTATGGCCTTCGGCCGCGAGCCCCTTGTGGTGTCAATACAATTAGAATATATTCATCACCATGTGCCTTGTACATTCCGCCAGTGGGCTTAATCTACATAGGGTTTCATCCCCATTTCCAATTTAAACCCCATTAGTGTGAAACCGTATTAACTACCTTCCAAAACTTACTCTGCCATGCAATTGGGTCATATGCAAGCATGGTTTATTATATGATTTGTGTGTATGCTTTGTAATTCTGCATTGTTTTTTTGAAAATTGTATGAGTTCCTTTCAACATCTCAGATGTTTGTAGGGAGTGGGTGGTTTTCAGGGGGTGTAAGTATTCCAGGAAATCTATGATCATCTTGGACAATTTCTGATTTCTTTGAACATCTTGAGGGTGCTTTGGATGTTTCATTTGTATCGGTTTTGTTTGTGTGCCTTTGACATTGTGTTCGGTCCCATACAGAAATCATGGACCGCCTTTGGACCGCCTTTGCTATTTGTAGGAAGTCTGTGACTTCAATGGAACAGCTTTGGTTGTATGTGATTAACTTTGCAAACTTGCGATTTTAATGCAACTTCCATACATCGGTGAAGCCGAGTCAAATCAAACCCCATTCAAACGTGTTTTGCTAACAATTATTTGGCATTCAAAGCAAATCCTAGAGTTCCAAGAATATATATATATATATATATATATATATATATATATATATATAATATATATATATATATACATACATATATATATATATATTAAAAAAAGGACACCATGTGGGAGCAGTTTTGAGCAGTGGATGCACATACATACAATTCGATTTCTTTTTGGCATCATCCAGTATCACTCTCAGTGGTGTCAAGCGCATCGTACAATTCCAGTGTTCAAGGAAGTGGTGCAATTCTATCACAAATTGTGAAATCTGGCATCAAATACAGCACACACGTGCGGTTTATATCATATCAATTGTGTCCAACACGATCGCACTTGCTGAGCATTTGCGTCATATAAATAGCACACATAAAGCCGTCATGCCGTGCGTCGCCGTGCGAGAGCATCGCCCTTGGAGAACGTCGACATCAAACACACACACACATCGTACAAATAATGGGTATAATAGTTTTGTGCAAGTGTATCGCACATTGCGAGTGTTGACATATCAAACACCTCGCTCAATTACGGTTGTCAATATTTATTTGAAATATAATCTCACTCGGTGACTGTGGACATCGAAGACACTCTGACAAATCGAGTTGACCGATAAATATGTGTCATAGTATCGCACTTGACAAAGACCGAAATCAAACTCGTCGTGCAATTGCTATTTAAAGCCATCGTACGACAGATAGTATAAAACACCAAAAACAGGGAGCTGTGGATTGTATGCAACATTGGGGACTTTGGGTAGTGAACAGTTGATGTGGTATGTGATGTGTCTGTGTCTTGTAGTTTGTGTTGATTGTTCTTTAGACACTCAGGTGTTGCATGATGAATTGCAAACAACACATTGTTGAAACCGTATTCGCAAGAGCATGACACTTCGTGAAGGACGATGTAGAAAACACACTTTGTAAATTGGCAACTTCCTCTAAACGCGTGATTCTTCCCGCCCGCATATAATTTCAGGAATACAACATATATAAGATAACATGACATATTCAAGTAATCATAATGACAGGGGTTTCTAAGATGTTCGGATATCTTTATATCTCTCTCTATATATATATATCTCTTCCTATATATGAAATCTTCTGAAATACGAAATTGCATTGCATGTATGTCTATAGTGTTGCATGTTGTTATAGGTAAGGAGACATGGAACATAATTGTACAACACAACACTTATAATACAGACATACATACACAGTCCAAGTCTTCAAAAGTACACATACGACTTACTTTGCGGCGATGCTTATTATCCCGATGAGAGACTTGTGTTGCAGTTTTATTTGATTGGAAGTGGTACATATCAGGATGGATAGGGAATCATTGACAACTCGTTGGGAAATACTGGAGTCATTGACAATGTATTGAATCACTCGTGAAACACAGTATCGTTGTGCCTGCCAGTCATACTTCAATTAGTGTTTCAGTCAGTTTTCACATATATTCAACTATGTGTCACTTATTCAATAATAGTACACTTCACAATATATCTATATACATATGTGTTTGTTCTTCAGTGGGGTCTACAGGGCCTCTCAATAGTTTTGGGATTTACACCCCCCCCCCCTAAATTATTGCAATGCTCATACAATAATACACTAAATGCCATAAGCAAGGACTACCAAGGGGGTCGGCCTTCTTCGGTTGGGGTTGGCATTTGGGGGATTTTTGCATGAGCTGCACAATAATTGCGCCGCTCATGATTTTCCTGCTTGGCCTCACATACGCCCCCCTCCCCCCCACACACACACAAAACAAACAAAAACAAACACATAATGTATATATATATATATATTTTTTTTGTGAAGTATGCCATGGTGCACAAAAACAGTATCATTAGGACCGACAGTCATACTTCAAGTAATTTACCAGTAGTGTTCAATATGCTGTCACTCGTTCAACCGTTTTTTCCCATTCCGAAGCATTACACAACTTCACGATTTGCCTTCAGTGTAAAAGATTTCGCCTTCATCTTTGTTGTCGCAAATTCCTGTGATGGCCAACATTGGAGTCATGGGTATTATCTTGTATTTGGCGATGTCGAATTTGTCAGGGCATGGTCAAGTTGCAGCTTTTACGTAGTATGTACGCTTCGACGATTTTATACCTTGCATGTGTCTTGTCACTTTCATGTCATTCATACGTTTCATGAGTTGGGTCTATGTATGGGTACTAATGTTTGTTTGTTCTCTGTCTACCATCATAGGCTCAAATAGTTTTACCCTCACAATGGCTGTACCCACACAATTCTGCATGCACGTGCAAAAACTAATTTCCACAACAAACTACATTAGGGTAAATACATTAGGGTGAAACAATTTCCATGCAAAAACAAAATCCCTGAATATCAACACAATTACAATATTCAGAGTCAATTTTATTGTTGGTTGCATTTCGACAAAAATGCGTTCTCACGAAGGGCTGGCCAAAGCTCCTCCAACAATTCTGTAAATCCCAAAATGTTAGCATCTTATCGGCTACACAATGGTCCGACCATTTTCACATGCAAATTCGATGCAAAAACTACCACACATGCATTCAAACCCGTCCCCGACCTATTCCGAAACGTTTTCAGGAAAATTAGCAAATATATAGCGGAAGTTAGTTTTTGCACGTGGGTGTAGTTTGTCGCAACCATTTGAAGTTATTCGAATTGACTCTCGCTTATGTTATTGCCACATTAGCTGCCTCTCCAGAAACAACAAAGGAGTGTACAAAGGTGGGCAGGCCGCCGAAGGCAGTCTGCCCCCTTTGTGCAGGCGGCCCAAGGCCACCACCTTTATATTTGTGCTAATTTTCGTGCGGGTCCCAGGCCAAACTCATACGAATTTCCACGTTTAGCATGTAACAAATTTCATGTAAATGGCCATGAGGTTGCTAGAGCATTTCCATTGGATTCGTATTGAAATTCCGTGCATAAGTTTTGTGTCGATGTGCAAATTGCTTGGATGTGGCGCAAATTTATGGATGGGACACCATTTATGCCTACTGGGGTGGGGGACCACTTGCTTTGAGCTCAGGGTGCTGACAGGAATTGCGCCCAGATTCTAGGCTTTTGCAATTTTCAATGTTCAACATAGAAAATAGAGATTTCCGGTCCGCGCGACATTCTGGCATATTTTGGGGTATGGCTCTAAGCAGATCCGGCAAGCACATGAGTTAGAATAAACTTGAATCACTTGAGTAAGGACAAGGACAATGTCGCAATTTGAGGGTACCTCAATATCATGAGGCTACACCATCGGAGCTTACAACACCGATCTTATATGTTTTAGTTTAGGTGTACAACTACACCTTTTTCGGATGTTAAGGAATTCCTAAATTCTCGGCAGGGTACCCTCAATTCCTCAAAACATGATATATATATATATATATATATATATATGTGCTCGATTCCTTACACAACAATTCCTTAACATCCAAAAACTGTGTATTTGCTTTAGGTGGGCCACTCTTTGCTTTGCTGAGGTCTTTGCAGGGCCGCTGCTGCTGCATGCCGAGGAGTGAGAATATTACAATTAATACCCAACCCAGTCTGCCAAATTTCGTGCGGGGATCCAGGGCCTACAGGGGCCCTCAAATGGATTACTAGCGAATACTTGAGGGAAGAAATCAAAGTAATAATTCCTGGTCATTTCCGGATTTTGCATTATATGGTGTTGGGAGGCTCTCGTATAGTAGAAAATACTCTCACAGGGCCCACTAAAAGTTTGCCCACCATGCAACCCCAATTCAGAGAAGTTTGTTTTGGGGCCAACAAATTCTAGATTTCTGTGGTACAAGGTTCGCGCGATATTTGGCAGTCCAGTCACGGCCTCTTATTTGGATAATGCAAACAATTCTCTTCATGGGAACTAGAAATTCAAATAATCATATTTGTTGGGGATACGTGAATCCAACATAAACCCAAACACTTCCAAGGCAAGTTATTGTGTTTGATAATAACAAAAAACAATTTCATTTGTTGTGGATTCAATTAATACGGAAATAAGTGGTGTGTTCGGGTTTAGTTAGTCCACGAATCAATTTGTATTAAAAAAATAATTAATCCAATGAATAAGTTGCTTTAGATTTCTATGCTACAAGGCTCGCGCGAAATTTGGCAGCCCAGTCAAGGCCTCTAATTCTGAAAATGCAAACACTTGTTTTCATTCAGTAAAGAGAAACTAAACACAAATTGGTTTTGGGCCCCAGTCGGCCTAGAAATACAGCATAATCTACGCCAAACCAGAAAATACAATATGGACCAAAAGCAGAAAAGACATGCGGAGGCACATGCTGAAAATACTAGCGCGCCACATGATGTGGGGCGGCCTTCGGCCGCCCCTCACAACATGGTGGCGGCCGCCTCCCGCGGCCGCCACCATGTTGTGATTCGTCATGTGGCCCGCTTGTATTTTCATCAATCGCCTCCGCATGTATTTTCTGCTTTTGCCCCATATCGTATTTTCTTCTGTTTGCCCATATTGTATTTTCTGCCGTGTGTTTTATAAGTTGTGTAATAGTTTCCCGTACACCATTATGGATTGCCTTGCAGTGGGGGAAGGTAGGGGCCGCCGAAGGCTTCCCCCCATTGCAGTGGAGCCGGACCGGAGGCCGCCTCAATGATGGTGGATGCAAAAGTAATACCCAAACCCGTTTTTGAATCATCCAAAATTAGAGGCCTTGCTTAGTAATACCCAAATTAGTTGTGTTATTCTCAAGGAAGAGACATTGCCCCCGGCTCAGCGCTTGGGGGAGTGGCTCATCGCATCGGTCGGCTACCTCTTGTTGTTCATTGAAGGTGACGTGCTCTTTACCGTATGCGCTTGCCGTGCCCTGCAGGCCCCGCCGCATTCGCACAGAGTTTCATAAATCAGACAGAGATATGAAACAACCCAACATATGTATATTACATGTATTCACAGATATGAGATCAAATAATCTATCAAAAACAGATGGAAACATGACAACAATGCCAATAGTGATGGAGCCTTATCGATTCCGTATAAATGTCTTATTTGTTTGGGTGCCCCCCGCCCGCAGCCCCCCATCCCAAACAAATATGACAGACATATGAAGTCCATGTGGAAATGAGTACGAACTCACAATTGGCCTGACTTGCTCCAATTTGGTTGCAAAGTTTGGCCTCCGCCGGAGACCAAACCCTGCAAGCAATTTGTTGCAGGAGTGGCTCGTCCAGCCCCAAATTTGCTTGCAAAGTTTGGCCTCCGCCGGAGGCCAAACTTTGCATGCAATTTGGTGTGTTCGCGTCCGTCCTCGCTTTGGCTTGCGTCTCTTCCACCTCATTTAACCTAACTACTATTGGGATACAGCACAGCATGAGTACAGAAAATGTAAACGCCATCTTCCAGTAGCTTTCGTAGCACATCAGACAGCAAAGCATAAATCGATGATTGGGACCCAAGAGAAAGAAAGAACTCCGAAGGCCAGCCTTCAACGTTATCACTAAAGCCCACTACGAGTCGAATTCTACAAGCATCGAGTTGTAAAAGGCATTGCACGGAACCCTAGCCATTTTCATAGAAACACAAGTGAAACCATGTGCGTAGAAATGTGACCACGGAATGTAATCAAGTGTTATAATATTTGACAACTGATGCGAAATCTACCATTTCGCATTCATGTCATATTTTTGAAGATATTTAGCAAATTCTTTGGCCGAGTTTCCCCCCCCCCCGCCCCTCTCCCGCCGTCTCTGCCTCCAAAGATCATTGTATTTGAAATCATTGATAACAAAAAATGAATTCGTAGACTTCTTGTTCATTTCGCATTGAATACGTGTTTTCCACAAATCGGCAAATATCAAGGTTTCATACCAAAGCGACATTACAATGCGTAGAGTTGCAACAAAAAACAGAAACACCCAGGATTGCCAGACAAACGAACCAGTCAATACCCAGGAGCAGCCAGCAGGACATAATAAGCAGGATCAACACATCCCGAATCTTGACTATGTCCCATTGCTTTCCTGATTGTTCGTTTCGATACAGTCCTGACCGTGTCTAGAGTCTAGATGACTTCCTGAATGCGTTCCTGATGATTCGTTAATAGATGTTCGCCGAATCCTGAGGAGATTTCTCGATGAGTTACTGATGATGCATTGTTTGGGGACACCATATATATACATATATATATATATATATATAAATATATTTATTTATATACCACCACCGAGTTTGTGCCAAGAACAAAATGAGAAAGTGCTGGTGTAACCTTTTCCGAATGTATATGCGAACGGTCAAATATCCAGCAAAACAGACCACCACGGGGGCGTAGCACGTCCCCGTGGGGCGCCCCGAAGGCGCGCCTTGTGTGTGTTAGCCATTTCCTTATTTTTTCTAGGCCCAAATTCTGTGGTGGTGTATATATGGTGTGCCCATTGTTCCTTTCCTGATGATTTCCCATGTTGTCTTCCCGATGATTTCTTGCTAGCTTGTCCGATACAATGGTGTTATGCTTGTGCATACTTTTCATTTTTTTAGGGGCATGTTTCCTTTCCCATCAAAAGTCGAGCATACTTTGAATTTGTGTTTGGCAAGGGGTGTCCCAAAATCGTTTTTTGTCCGATCAGAGTGCATATTTGAGTTCCGGACACATAGATACCACAAACTAACACAGAATTTCGAGACGAATCGAATGGGGCCCGTCGCGGGGTCTGAAACCCAGATTTCCCCCAACAATTCTTAAATTGTTCAATTGGTGTTCGTTTTTTGTTCGGGGCTTTGGACCGCTATTATAGCTACGGACACAACACTACTGGCCTCTTGACATGAATCCATTGGAAACACCTCCCGGACCTAGACATGCCAAAAAATATGGATAAATGTGAAAACTATCCTTTTACACCCATGTGCAAAAACTAATTGCCGCATTATATATATATATATATATATATATATTTTTTTTTGTTTTCCAAATTTCCTGATTCTCCATCGATTATATTTCAAAACCCTTCAAAAGAGGTCGGGGACGTGTATGAATGCATTTTTGTTTGTTATTTTTGCATTGATTTTGTTTGGAACCTGTGAAACCAATTGTGTAGCCGATAAGACGCACACATTTTGGCCAGCCCTCCGGGGAGGACACATTTTCGAGCCAGACACCCAACAATGAATATTGTAATTCCGTTGATTTTCACGGATTTGTGTTTTTTTTTGTTATTTCAGTCCGCTTTGTATGTATCTATGAAGCGGAAGTTAGTTTTTGTTCGTGTTTGTAGGATAATGTTTAGGATTGAATAACCCAATAAGGCTACCAAGTTGTGGGCGATATCTATACACCCTAAATGGATTGTTGAATTGGGTCATACGGGATCTCTTGCCACTTGAGCCTACCATACAAGGGATTCAATGATAAACTAGGTGGTCCAGTCTGCTCCAGAGATAGATCTCAGCAAGGGCCTGCCTTAGGGAGCCAATGCAAATGAGGACAAGTTATCGACAATCAAACATGTCCTAGGATTACTACAAAGCTTCGCCCGAGTCCTAAATCCATAAAAATCGAAAACTTTGGTATGATTTCTCGGAATGGGGAGGTGTCTAGTAGGCAAGAACTTGATTAACCTCCCACGGTTATCTTGCACTATATTGGGGTCCACAATGCTTTGATAAGGCATAACTCGGAAATATGTTCGGATATGATTCCTTTAACTAATTTCAGTATTGTAGTACTTATTAACACATTTAAAGGCCCCTGTAGGCCCTGAGGCCCCCACATGAAATTTATAATTTGGGATCTTCAATCATTTAAACCCGGTTCCAAGCCTGTGGCAGATTCTTGTTCCACAAGCGTAGAGGTGCCACGGCGACACGCCTTGAAACCAGTGCAGCACCAAAATGACAGTTGCCAGCCCCACGAATAGAAATTATATTAAGTTGTGTTCATTTTAAGTAGGCCCAACTCATATTGCAAGGTTTAAGCCACTGTTTCCGGTCCGGTCACCAGACTCCGGGACCCTTATAATCAGGTCCGGCCCGCGATAGCATCCAATCCGCCGCAGGCAGGATTCGCACAAAATTGTCAAACGAGAGATTCCATGATGCCAGGGTTGGCGTTGACCCGTTAAAATTTGGGTTGGAGCATGGTGTTGACCGATTTTGTGTTGTTGCCCAGATGATTGAACATATTTATTGTATGTTATTCCATTTTTAGTTTAATATGTGTTTAGCAGAGGGATTAATGAACTTCTTGCAGTATGTACAATGCCTGCCACATATACATATATATACAGTACTGGTATCATATGCGTGTTCGAATAACTCTGAGCTTGAAATGACCCCAATCTCAAATTGTATGAGAACTCTTCCGATATTCATTAAATGCTTGCTGCAGCAGTTGCATGACCACAGGGTCTTCTGCGTTTCCAAATTTGTGTGTTCGATTGGTATTGTGATCAATATTTGAAGTTTCCTTACAGTCTACACACATGAATGTTTTCGTAAGTTCCTCAATTTCATGCGCCTGGCATTGTTTATGTTCGATGTACATCTGTGGTTGAAGCCAGCACATTGCCGAATTGATCGTTACGAGCCCCATCTTTTATGAGCTTCCTCTTTGCTTCACTGGTTGTATTCATAGACTGTGTATTCTCATATACTGTGTATATATATGTACATTGGCTTTTATACAACAATCAGCTCCTCATTCGTGTGTAGCCCTCCGGGGGATCAAAAAACTGAACAACGACCCGTGTGTTTGAGTTATATCGTAGTTCGATGATTTTGATGACTTCAAAATGATTTTCTATATGTGTATAGATCAAGGGGAACATCAATGTATGGGCATTGTAGGAGATGTTGCTCGGCCCAAAGTGTGAACGACTCTTCATAATATGTTCATAAGATGTTACAATATGTTCGTACGAACCTTGCATTTTCATTTGTTTCACATTTTGTTACATTTCACAATGGGTCGTGTCATTGACATATTCGGCGTTACATCATTTCCAGATGATTCCCGCATGTTACAATTTCCATAAACAAAACAAATTGTGTTAGGTCTGCAAAGTTATCCCTATTGCAACACTTGTCAGACCATGGCTTCTGTGGGTGACGATGGGTGCACTCGCTTGTTGCGCGGTCTATGGCTGGGCGTGCCACTGCTGAATAAGTGCGCCACAAGCCGTTCTTGTAAAAATCGGGATATCGAGCATTGACGAATATAGAAAACTGTCCCAAACATTGACACTATATATATATATATATATCCAATTGCCTTCTGCCTACCCGCCACCGTGCCTTGTATTGGCTCAATAAAGGTGCACATGTATTGGCTCATTGAAGGTGCACATGTATTGGCCCGTTGTGCAAGGATTAAGGGTTAAGGCTTTTGTTGTTTGTTGTGTGTTGTTTGTTGTTTGTTGCTTGTTGTTTGTTGTTCCTTATTGTGTTTTCGTGCACGAGGTAGAGAGACAAGTGGAAACAAATGTTGGTGTTTGTTTGTTTGTGGGTGTGTTTGTTTGTGCAGAAATAAAAATCCAACAACAGTTTGGGGACATAACCGGGAATATGGGCAAAAGTAGCTGAAGCAAATTATAAGGCATTAAAGAGGAAGGATAGAAACAGCAAATATTTGGTTTGTTTGTTTGTGTGTGTGTTGGTTTGTTTATTTGTTTGTTTGTTTGTTTGTTTGTTTGTTTGTGTGTTTGTTCGTTTGTGTGTTTGTCCGTGTGTTGGTTTGTTTGATTGTTTAATTGTGTTGGACATATTTGGAGATTGCCATTGAAGGGACACATGTATTGGCTCAATGTGCAAGTGATTTGCGCCGGAGTACCGCCGCTCAATACTTTAGAATTAGGGACGGTACCACAATACCGTATATTAAAGGGGCCACTATCGCGATTTTGTTCCTTGTGTTGGACAGTATAGAACACACATACATATATAGAGAAGCAAAAATAGAAGTTTGGGTGCACGTGTAAACACACATGTGACGTTGACATGCGGAGGGCCTATGCAATCGGGATTCTGAATAGTATAGAAGACACATTGAAGGTGCACATGTATTGGTTCAATGTGCAAGGATTAAGGGTCAAGGCTTTTGTTGTTTGTTGTTTGTTGTTTGTTGCTTAATGTGTGTTGACTATCGCAACTTTTTGAGTTTTAGACTTCATCGGGCTCTTTGGGCTTGTCTTCAGTGGTCTTTGGGAACCCTTGGGATGCCTTGGGTGCATTTGGACGGCCATTGGGCCCTGGGGCTCCATTTGTCACCTTTGGGGAACCATCGGGGCGCCTCTGGGGCGTCATTGGGCTCCATTTGTCGCCTTTGGGGGTCCATTGGGACGCCTTTGGGCGTCATTGGGGGGTCACTTTGAGATCACTTTGCGATCATTGTGGGGGCATTTTTTCATTTTTTATAAGTGTTAGGACTGTTGTAGTTTTCTTGATTTTGTTTAAGAAAAAACACACAAATAAAGCGTCCCAAGTGTGAGTTGGATTGCATATTTGTGGGTCCAAATGGAGGGTTCTTAAAAAACACATTTCCCCAAAAAACGCAACATCGATGTCGTATGCATATTTTTAGGTCTAAAGGCAC
>Ga0099797_100973_pt1 | contig 16400 bp, 21 predicted proteins | sample Uncmet_Sort48C_1_FD_89871 | JGI IMG/M metagenome (GOLD analysis project Ga0099797, IMG submission 89871) | Marine eukaryotic communities from CALCOFI LINE 67, Pacific Ocean - C012_Sort48C_1 | ecosystem: Environmental > Aquatic > Marine > Oceanic | place: Pacific Ocean: Monterey Bay | collected...
AGTCTGCCCTGTGAGTGTGCGATTCACTTGTAAGCGTGGGGTTGAGGGTGACCTTGTAGGCGTGGCTTAGTTCAGCTTTGATTCTGTGCATGATGCAGTTGTGTCTTTTGCTGTGGATGTGTTTTGCGCACTCCATGGCATGGCCCTCTTCCCTGTGTTCCTTTCCACACTTCCTGCGTTATGATAGCTTCTTTGCTTTCTTTCTTTCCGTTGAATTCCTGGTTATTAACGACTTAAAAGCTACTAGTACTTAAGTAGTATGTGACCCATTCCGTCGGTTGTGTGTGACGTCTTATTGGAATTGCGTCCCGTCAACACCCTTTTTATCGTCACGTATTCTACCGTGTGAACTTTCCTTAGTTACTACCATGTGAATCGTCTACGATACGCAACCATTTGTTTGTCAACGGCTGTGTGAAAGTCTAGTCCTGCATACCCTCGGGTACTGGACTACTTTGCTTTCGAACGGGTGTGGGAGTGGTTGCACTCGTGCATTGCTCCCAATCCTGTGACTGGATGATGATGAAGTATCGACGTCAATCCCTGTTGGGTCATGAAGACGTCGTGCCCTGCCCATAGGGCAGGTTAAGGTGCTTGTTTATTCATTCCACATCGTCTCATATTTATACAACTTTCGTTGTCATGGACACATACCCGTAATACAACCCAAATATAACTTTAAGCGCTGGGCCGCTCCGTCCACCCGACGCCAGCCAGGGAGGCAAGAGGACCAATAAACCACCAAAAAGAAAGCAATATACCGTCTCAGCGCATGGCATTTTCCTGGGGGTCGGGAGACCATGGCACCTGACCGCGCCCGCAACGTCGGTCGCTTTCTGCCCGCTTTTAGAAAAATGCCATCTAGCGTGGCCTGCCGATACCTCCGCGCCACGTGGCTTTCTACCCGTTTCTAGAATAATACCACGTAGCCTGGCCTGCCGCAACCTCCGCGCCACCTAGCTTTCTGCTCGTTTCAAAAAAGATGCCACGTAGCCTGTCCTGCCGCAACCTCCGCGCCACCTAGCTTTCTGCAGGTTTCAAAAAAAAAGTCACGTAGCGAAGCAAAGAAAAGGAAGGTGCCAGCCGGTTTCAAAAACAAAAGTAAGGTGCCGTGGGGTTCCAAAACAAAAAGTAAGTTCGATTTTGCATTTGACAAAATTCCATAGGAAAATGGAACCACCATAGCACCTGCCAACACTGGAGCAAAATTTGCTAAATCACCCTGCCACCCCGTCAAAACCACCTGAAACCAGCCTATTTGGCAGATATTCATTTGCAGACGAATTTATGCAACGATAGGCAGATGCCTACTCAAGGCCCGAGCGATGGTCAATGCACCACCACTACTAGGGAACTGAAAGGACAATGCGATTGAAAGCACACAAGGATACAACATTAGAACCATTAAAAACTAGTACCAGTTACCGACCAACTACTAGTAAACTGAAGGAATGCCTAAAACAAAAGCTAAGGCACCCGCCGCCCACTGGCGGCTTACGGTGAGTGGGTCTTAGGGACCACCGTGAAGTGCGCCCATGCGATGGTCGGTCAATGCACTACCGCTACTAGGGATCTGAAATGAAAATGCGATTGAAAGCACACAATGACACAACATCAGAACCATTAAAAACTAGTAGCCGTACTAATACTAGAAAGTACTACTCCAAAGTAAGGCTCAGGCTGACTAGAGTCTAGTAAGTGGACTGATACTGACCGTAGTAAGTCGGTGAACTAATTAACAAAGAGAAATCGATTGACGCCGGGCCATTCTACTCTGGCTGGTGACGGACTAAAAGGAGCCAGGGAGGATGGGGCCACGGAATAGTACTATAATGCAACTAGTAGTTAGACGGAGGTTAGATCAAACTAATGCCTTGCGAGCGGACCCAGCCGGCACAACTCCCGTTAGACTCTAGTAGGTTTACGACATTGCCAACAATGAATGAAGAATATTGCAGCGGGCACTCACTCAGGGCCCGGCAGCCGGCAGGCAAGGGTAATGAGCCTGAATCACCCAAACGACTGAGTCGGTCGGCTACTAGTACTACGATCATACGGCGGAAATGCCTGTACTCTAGTACTTACTACTATTGCTAATACTCTACTAGTACGTCAAGTGCGTCAGCGTCAGGTGACGTCTATGTACAGACCAGGGAGCTCGAAAGAAATTAACCAAAATCGCTAGGGATATTGCCCTAGTGACTTGTTGAGGGAAAAAAAACTCAAAATAAGTCCCTAAACTGGTGATTTTTAATGAGATCTCGAAAATCTCAGTGCGGAGTCCGTGATTTTCGCCAAAAAGCGAACTCTCGTGATTAATGTATTACTCGATTTCCCTCGAGATCTTATTTAGGGACTTGCAGTGGGATTTTTGAAAAGAATTCTTTGGGAGCTAGCTTTTTTCATCAAGGGAGTTGAAAATTTCGACAAGTGACTAAACAAGGGAGCTCAGTCACTAGTTTAGAGCATAGGAAAGGGAGCTGGGGAGGGAGCTGGCTTTTTTCATCAAGGGAGTTGAAAATTTTGAGAAGAGAACTCAACTCTCTTGTTTAGAGCATTGGGAAGGGAGTTCAAAATTTTCACAAGTGACTAAACGAGAGCACTGGGAAGGGAGTTCAAAATTTTCACAAGTGACTAAACAAGAGCACTGGGAAGGGAGTTCAAAATTTTCACAAGTGACTAAACGAGAGCACTGGGAAGGGAGTTCAAAATTTTCACAAGTGACTAAACGAGAGCACTGGGAAGGGAGCTGGAGATTTTCACAAGTGACTAAACAAGTGACTAGCCAATGAGAGACAAGGGAACTGAACTCTCTTGTGACAGCCCCGGCGCCCCGACTTACCACTCTAGCACTGCAGTCTATTGTCAAAGCTGTCAAAGGGTCTGAAAAAGATAGGGCTCGTGGATTTTCATGGGTACCAGCAAGGATGCCACTGGCTGGCCAGGGAATTGCGGCGAAGAGATTTAAAAGATCGTGTTTGGGGACGGCAATTTCCCATAGATACAAGTACGTACCCCACCAGGCCCCGGGCCCGGCCCCGCTCTCTAATTCGTTCAGCTGCGGCCGAACCCTGCCTTTTGCATCAAATCACGCCGATCCTGGATCCAGCCTCTGAGTGCTAACCATAGACCAAGAAGGGCTAGAGACATGAATGTTTTCCCTTCTTGGTCCCTCAGAAACTACGTACTTTCAGATTCCTCCGCGGTTGGCGGCTCCTTGTGTCAGAATCGGAGAGCAGACACCGTGACCGTGCGGTGGCTGCCCGGGGTAGAGATTGGGGAAGTGACCATCACATACGAAAGGTTTGATTCGTGCCTCACGCGACAGAGACCGTCGTCATGAGGCCCTCCCCAATGTTTTTTTGATTATAGCCGCACACATCACCTATGGATGGCGCTGGGGATAGGTCCACTTTAAGAGACTGACGTCTGTCTGTGTGCGTGTGTATGTGTATATTTATGTATTCATGTATATATGTTCGTGCGTATGTGTGTGCCTGTATTTGTGTGTGTATGCATGTATGTATGTATAAATATACGTTTATTTGTGTTTGTGTGTGTTGTATGTGTATATGCATCATGTATGTGTGGGTGTGTGTCTTGCATGTGTATGTGTATGTGTGTGTCTGAATTCATGCGCATATGCATGTTTCACTATGCGTGTATAGATATTCACGTTCCTTCGTACTTGCACTCGGTAAATTTACGAGGAGGACACGATGGTGAGCACACCGAAGAAACTCTTCGACTCAGTGACCAAACGCCTCAAGCGGCGTCCCACTGCCATCTTAAGACTGCCATCTTAAGACTGCCTACTTAAGCACGGACCGGGGCAAGCAACGTAACTTGAGCAATGGCTCCCGCTATCGTACGTACCCCCCCCACAATACACACCCCCATGCATGCCTTAGGTCGTTTTAGGGGGCAGAATCCCGAGGAGTTTGTGTGCGGTGTGTGTGTAGTATGTTGGCACCCACCCCTATTGTGACTGGTTTCTGTCTCCATTGCGGCGTGTGTGTATCTAAGTGTCTCATTACCTCTATTGGTATCGGCTCCTCTCTCCATTGTAGGGGAATCGACGCGGAGGCTATCGGATAATCTTGTTCACGAGATGCATGTGAAAATGAAGGTTTTGCACTCACAATCCTCCTTTCCCTCCTCTATTCCTCTGTCTCTTTGTCTCTCAAGGAAGAGGCGTAGCGTCGGCCCGTCGCACATTTCTTGATAGACCACAGATATGAGAATATATTAATATGTAAGTAGTATGAACACGTATATGTGATATTCACACACACACACACACACATACACAATTAACGTATACGTATGGAACACATTGTGGCTGAACCATCCATGTACACATAGTGCAAGCGATGGTGGCACTGGAGAGAGCGGCGGAGGCAGCTGGTCCTTGGGGTGCCAACGTGTTTCTGTGACTCCTGGCTGTTTTTATGTCATTTATCTGTTGGATGGCTTCGGTGACTGGGGGGCGGGGGCACATGCAAGCTGCGGCTCTCTTCATGGACCCGAAAAGTGACCCGGGCGCGTTTTCTATCACCTTGACGTTCACCGATGTGATGGTTTCGTGTCCGCCCCCCCTCGTCCCCACCCGGTGTCTCACGCCTTCACAACAAAAGCGCTACCTCGGCTGGAGCCCCCGTGCAAGACACAAGCGCAGACGCCAGCGAGGGGCCGCCAGGGGGAGGGAAAGGGGGGCTGTGGAGGTTCACCATTGTGCTGGTTGGGAAGCCCAGCGCCGGGAAGAGCACATTCTTCAACGCCGGCACTTCCTTTGCCAGACAGCAGAATGGCCAAGACGCGCAAATGGCGGCGCATCCGGTAGGTCCTCAACGTGGCGGGGCATTTGTGTATGCGCACGGGACAACTTGGACGGTTTTGGAGCTCCCATGCATGTCTTTAACATGCCGAATTGAAAGGCGGGGGGGGGGGTCAAGTAAGGTATAGTTCCCTGGTGACGCGCCGCCTCGGAGCCTGGCATTGCCATGGTTGAAACGTGCGACATGTGTTGCTGACGAGTACATGCTCCACTGCTTCCTGTGCCGGTCGCCGGTACGAGATGGTGCCCGTCACGAAGGGGCACAATATGGATTGTGCTTTGTCTCTGACACGCTTGGCTTTGCTGCCCTCTCTCTACAACGCATGCGGGGGGCGTGTACAAACCAGACGCTGCCGGCCGAGCCATACGAGTTCCGCCTGCCAACATCGGTGGCGAAGAACAAGGACAGGCGAAAGAACAGCAAGCTGGTTGGCGAATACACGCAGGGGTGGACCTTGGGCGAGGGCGCGTATGGGAAAGTCAAGGTGGCGGTTCCCGTGGTTCTCTTGGCCGCGTGTTATTGTTGTTGTTGTTGTTGTTGTTGTTATTGTTTGTGTTGTTGTTGTTGGTGTTGTGATTGTTTGTGTTGGTGTTGTTGTTGTTGGTGTTGTGATTGTTTGTGTTGTTATTGGTGTTGTTGGTGTTGTGATTGTTTTTGTTGTTGTTGTTTTTGTTGGTGTTGTTATTGTTTGTGTTGTTATTGTTGTTATTGGTGTTGGTGGTGGTGTTGTTGTTGTTGTTGTTGTTGTTGTTGTTGTTGTTGTTCATTGTTTATGTAAACCCGTGTAACATCTAATTACGAAAGCGTTGCTATACACAATTTTACCATTGCCTTGTTACACGCGGTTGGTTAGTGATTTATCAAGGAGTTAAGTACCGTGCCATTGCATTTGTATGCTACTTTTATTAAACACACATACACACACATAATAAATATAAATATATATATATACGCACACACACGTACGCATGGGGGGCGGGGTGATGGTGCCACAGTTGGGCACGCACAATGCGAGTGGACGCGAGGTTGCCATCAAGAAGTTCCGTAAAGACGATTTAAAGGAGGAGGACTTGATCCGTCTGCGCCGCGAGATCCAGTTCATTCGCCAGTTCCGGCACCCACACCCTCCTCGACTTGCTCGAGTCTAATATTGAGACTTACATGATCATGCAGGTGAGTAGTGCTAGGGGTAGTAGTGCTAGTAGTAGTGGTAGTAGTAGTAGTAGTAGTAGTTTTTAATGGTTCTGATGTTGTATCGTTGTGTGCTTTCAATCGCGTTGTTCTTTCAGTTCCCTAGTGGTGGTGCATTGACTATTGCTTGGGCCTTGAGTAGGTATCTGCCTATCGTTGCATAAACTGCCTTTGCCACATGTTTGTCTAAGCTAAATAACCATATTTCAAATCTGCCATGAACCACCCCCAGTGTTATAATGACCCATGGCTCCACCTGCCCCATCCCTCTTTTCTTGTATTCTTTGGTCGTATTTTATGCTTTGTCTTCCATTAGCTTCTCCGTCTGTGCTTGCGCTCCCGCCTCCTTGCTCTGTTGTACGTCACCAATGCTGTCTTGGAATCCGCCTCCACAATCTCTAGGTCGGAGACCACTTGGACTTCTTTGCTGGTTTCCTTTGTCGGGTTGATCTGGAAGTCTGCTTTGTGAGTGTGCGATTCACTTGTAAGCGTGGGGTTAAGGGTGACCTTGTAGGATTGGCTTAGTTCTGATTTGACTCTGTGCATGGTAGTGTAGTAGTTTTTAATGGTTCTGATGTTGTATCGTTGTGTGCTTTCAATCGCGTTGTTCTTTCAGTTCCCTAGTGGTGGTGCATTGACTATTGCTTGGGCCTTGAGTAGGTATCTGCCTATCGTTGCATAAACTGCCTTTGCCACATGTTTGTCTAAGCTAAATAACCATATTTCAAATCTGCCATGAACCACCCCCAGTGTTATAATGACCCATGGCTCCACCTGCCCCATCCCTCTTTTCTTGTATTCTTTGGTCGTATTTTATGCTTTGTCTTCCATTAGCTTCTCCGTCTGTGCTTGCGCTCCCGCCTCCTTGCTCTGTTGTACGTCACCAATGCTGTCTTGGAATCCGCCTCCACAATCTCTAGGTCGGAGACCACTTGGACTTCTTTGCTGGTTTCCTTTGTCGGGTTGATCTGGAAGTCTGCTTTGTGAGTGTGCGATTCACTTGTAAGCGTGGGGTTAAGGGTGACCTTGTAGGATTGGCTTAGTTCTGATTTGACTCTGTGCATGGTAGTGTAGTAGTTTTTAATGGTTCTGATGTTGTATCGTTGTGTGCTTTCAATCGCGTTGTTCTTTCAGTTCCCTAGTGGTGGTGCATTGACTATTGCTCGGGCCTTGAGTAGGTATCTGCCTATCGTTGCATAAACTGCCTTAGTCATTCGTGGACGTACACGTTACCAAATATGGTTGTTCGTTTTTCATGCCTTGCGTGGTGGTAATGTTCCGAACACAACGATGCGATTGTGTAGGGTGCTTAAATTGATTGATCTACGCTGTGTTGATGTTGTCATACGGATGTGTGTGTAAGTGTGTGGGGTGAACTAATGTGTTTCAATGCAATGTGTATGCTGTGCACACAACGGGTGTTGGTGTGGGTGCGGGAGAGCAGCTGAATGAAGGAACGCCAAGCGACGTCGAGCTTTCGCTGGAGGTTGGCGATAAGGTCCAGTCGACGTCGTCTTCCCATTTTTTCCATTGCAGCCTGCCAGGTATCACCATGCCCCTTTCTAGAGACTAATCTACACAATCGAGGTACACCGTCCGCCGCCTTTCTCTGTTTCACTAAGTGTGGTTTTTAATGTATGTGAGACCCAGGTAGGCCCCTAGTCATTAGGCGTCAGAAATCGGTGATAGAGAGGCAAAAGATAGTAGTGTTGCTTCACTGCATGCGAACTTACAAGTTGTGCAGTGCTTACATCCACCTCCGTGGGGTCAAAAGCCCAAATAAGCTCGGGGTATACAGCGTCGGCTTTGTATAACGTTAGATGTCGCAAGTAAATGCTCTTAACAAACGTATCTGCCCAAGACGGAACTTCAAGGTTACTTTTTGTGTCTTTGTTATTGTAATCATCATCATCATACACGCTCTTGTCATCACTATGGTCGCTGGGTGCGGTTTCATCCTCACTGGCGTGTTCCTCACCGTCATTTTCACTGTATTCCGAGTCTTCATCACAGCTATTATCATACAAACTTTCTTCATTACCATCGTCGCTTTCATCGGATAAGTCATCTGAATCATTGTTATGGAAGAGGTTGCCGTGAGCCGTCGAAGCCTCAAGATCGGAAATCTCGTTTAGGCAAGCTTCAACTTTTCTGGACTCCAAATCGCCGAGCCATGAAGTCTTGTCACTCAAGATAAACGTTTCATTGTTGTCTTCATCAGGTTCGAGCGACTCTAGACGCCGAGCGATAATCAGTGTTTTGTTACCCTTTGAAACACGTGCAATAAAACAGCTCGGCTCCACACCAAGGTCTCGGCTGGTTACGTTTGGTTCCTGTAACCTTTCCGGCGCGCACTTTTTGGGGGTTGCAAAAACACCGCCGGGATTGATAACAGATTCATTGGAATCACCAAAGCCAGTGTTACGTACCCGCAATCCGGCTCCCTCTGCGAAAGTGACAGATGCAGTTTCATCGTCAGCACTAATGTTGAAGGCTGCAGCTGTTACCCTCCAGCAAGCATCAGATATGAATTTCACTCGTCGAGTTGAAACGTTGTGATTGTCCAAGAGAGCGCGCTCGAAAAAACCTGTAATCTCCTGACGCCCTTCCACATCAATTTTGGCCTTGTCGATTCGAACTTGTTCGTGCCGCCGGGCATTTGACGCCGCGTCGAGTCGACTACCAGTATGTGATTGTCTGTGGGAAAAGGGCGATGCTTTCCAAATTGCAGGGAGCCAGGCCAGGGTAATAGCTTTGGCGGTCGCACTTCCAAACACAGTCCACCCAGTTTGATCAACTGCTGCCTTTGTGTTCGTGTGGCTGGATTCTGTGTGTGCGGGCAATAGCGTGGATTAGGTGAGGACATGGACGGTTTGTTTAGGTTAGGTTAGTGAAAGGAAAATGCGATTGAAAGCATATAATGACACAACATTACTAGCTAGAACTATTAAAAACAAGTAGTAACTAAGGCGGTCAACTAAAGGCAGCCAGTGAGGTTAGGGTTAGGTTAGGGCCTCTCACCTGCCGCACCGAGATGTGCTATGCATTGGGCGCCCAGACGGTTATGGTCTTCATGCATGTGAGCAGGCACATATTCAACTTTCGGTATACCACGAATTCCCATAGCAGCCCATAGCGACCAGCCCGTGATCGACTGAATTTGCCGACTCCGACTACGATCTGCGCATGATAATTGAGTTGCGTTTGCGATTCCGGACGCGCACTCCAGCTGCATTAGCAGGGCAAAGGCCACGGCACAGGCTATAACGTGATGACTCTCCATACCGGGCTCACGCGCGAAGTCGTAAGCGAGAACGAGAACCAAGGGTAAGGCTTCTTCGTAGTGCCTCGCCTGCCAATGTCCTGTTCCACACAAGAGGCCTTTGTGAAGTCGCGGCTTTGTCACTCTCTGAGCGGAACACATCAGCAAACAAGGGGTTTTCATGTTTAGACACTGACGGCGGAGGCTGATTAGTTGAAGGACAATTAGTCGGTGGATGATTGTACCACTCAGTCTACACAGACGGATAGACTTCTAATGAAGGACAAAGCAGGGAAGACAGCCAAAGAATACAAGAAAAGGGGGATGGGGTATGTAGAGTCATGGGTCATAACAACTCTGGGGGTGGTTCATGGAAGGTTCGAAACATGAGTGGCTAAACGACCTACTAGACCACTATGTGGCAAAGGCAATTATGCAACGATTGGCTACTAATGCCTACTCAAGGCCCAAGCGATGGTCAATGCACAACCACAAATATGGCTAAGTAGCTTAGACAAACATGTGGCCAACTAAGGTAATTTATGCAACGATAGGCAGATGCCTACTCAAGGCCCGAGCGATGGCCGGTCAATGCACCACCGCTAGTAGGGAACTGAATTGAAAACGCGATTGAAAGCACATAATGACACAACTAACATCAGAACCATTAAAAACTAGTAGGGAACTGAAAGGACAATGCGATGTAAAGCACATAACGACACAACTAAAAGAACATCAGAAACATCATTAAAAACTACTAGAATAGTATACTTTATGTTGTACTTAGTTAGCTGTGTCGAGCGGATTGGGTGGGAGACTAGTAGATGTCGACTGAGTGAGTGGACTTACCTTAAATGGTGACGGCGCTCGCTCCCAGCTAACCTCTGAATTCGACCATGCCTCTACGGCTTTAAGTGCTCGCTTTTCAAGCATTTTCACATAATTGGCTTTTAAGTGTCCACTTACTGACTTTTTACCTACCCGCCCACCGAAACTTCGTCTCCAAACGTGTTTGACAGTTCCCAGAAATGTGACATGCATAAGATCGGGGTACCACATATCTGTGAAGTCAATATTGTTGCCGGCCACAAACGGAGAGGTACTTCGTAGAGTTGCATGAGAGGCGATGCAGGACCTGCCTTGTGGCCTATCAGTCCGCCCTTTGCCTGCAATCCGGAAAATGCGTACAAGCAAAAACAAATGGGTTACTACTAGGTTTGATATTTTTTAGGCGGGGCAACACTGGAGTTGGTTCATGGCAGATTTGAAATATCATGGCTATTTGGTTTAGACAAACATGTGGCAAAGGCAATTTATGCAACGATAGGCAGATGCCTAGTACTTAAGGCCCGAACGATGGTCAATGCACCACCACTAGGGAACTGAAACTAAGGACCATGCGATTGAAAGCACACAAGGATACAACATCAGAACCATTAAAAACTTGTGTTCTTTTACGTACCTGGCAAAGTGCTTTCGCTACTGGTAGTAGGCATTGGTGCCTGATCACCATCATTGCAGTTATAATCATTGCCGCATGCACCGTGGGTGAAATGGTCGAAGTCACACGCTCTAACATAAACTGGCGACACCCCGGCACTTGCCAAGGCTCTCTTTGCTGATGTGAGGTTTCCTGGAAGAGAGTCAATTTTAAGGCCTTCTCTACTTGCATTCTGCATGTGTGAGGTGGATCTCGCTTCAGCCAAGCCCCCGTTGTTAGTGGTGAAACTTGGGTCAATAGCATGGCAGTCACCACACAGTGGCATGCCAAGCTCCGCTTTTCCTCTGAGGCATTTTACACACGTGTACATAGATGCTCCGGACAGCGTATATATTTCAAGCATATCACCCAAATATCCGCAAAACACATTCAAACAAGGTTGTTTAACGCCTCCTATGTTTACGTCGTATGGCGTGTTGCATGCTTCACATAAAATGTGACATACAAACTCTTGGTACGCCATTCGATTTCGGGATGAAGTCTGGTCCCCATTGTGTTTGCAGCGCGGTGGCTGTGGTGAACTGTCCGTTGGTTCGATATAGTACGTGTGTGTGTGAGGTGGTGACAGAGTGCAATTTGACGACGTTCGAACTTTAGAAAAATTTTATAGACAGTGGGACGAAAAGGGGACTGATGCACTGATGTACGTACGTACTGGCGCCACCGGAATTACAACTTTTTTGTTTTCTGCCATCATATGAGGGGGGCGGGGGGGTCAAATCACCTATAAGCCCCACATGGCAACCACGTTGACGCACGTCGATATGCCTTTTCTCCAACGCATGGCGTGACTATCACCACAGGGGTCCCACTTTTAGCGCCGCTAGCTTTTGACCAACCGTCGGAATAACAGAAAATTGGCACAACTAAAGTCCCAGGCTTGTAAAGAGGATGTTGCATAGCATATCGCAGCACCTTTGGCCACAGACTACCATCAAAGAACCACTGCGTGCTCCGGCACGCCTGCCCTGTAGTATCATTACTTGCGCGAAGGATAGCGTCATCGCCAAAATCAAGGTGTCCGACCAACAGCGGATCTGAGAGTACAAAAGAGAGCGCTGCCTTAGGGTCTACATATGGCCGTGTAAATGTTACCCCCTCAGTAGTCTTGCCTTGGTACACATGCGGAACGAGCGTCGGCCAGGCCGCAGTCAGCTCTTCTCGCAGACGACGAACGTCTTTGAATGGATAGTAGTTCGTAAATACATCGGCGCTGCTTTTACGTACTTCCTTATGGTGCTCCCTCACGCTCTCTATCTGAGACCTACTCGAACGTACTGTTGCACGGCTACAAATCCAGTCGGTGTACATGATGGCTGCATGTGGACACACTTTACCCAGCGCAGTCTCGTATGCGGACTCTAGCATCCCCCTGGCAATCGCGGGGTGTGGCTTACCACCTGCCGCGCTACCCTCTGCCAGCGAGGCGCTCACGGCGGCTCGACCACCCTCTATGTGGTGCCTGTGCATTGCTAACAAGTCTTGGCGAGACCGTGGACGTATCCCGCACTCCTCACACGGTTTCACATCAGTGTCGCTCGGGTGCTCGGAGAATAGTGTGTGAATGCTGCAAGCTTCTGGGTCCACCTGTTGAGTGTTGTCGTTTGCCATCCACTGGCAGCTCTCCGTGCCTTCATGATAACTGTACTCGTTGTTGCAAACGACTTTGTCAATGCCATAAACGGGTTCGTCTTCAATTATAGGATCGACATGTACCTTGCACGTCGCCCCGTCAGCGAGATTTAAAGCGTCTTCATGCCCAATTACCGCTACGATAGCATCCCAGTCCGTTGCATGCTTTCGCCGTTTTGGTCTCTGGTGGATGTGGCCTGTCGCCGCATTGACTCTACGTCGACAGGCATTGCTATCTTGATGGCTTTTGAGGGCTGCGCCAGTAGTACATTGCTTTCCACAAACGAAACATTGATTTTGCATGTTCTGTTTGACTGTGGGGACTGAGTGAGTTAGCTAAACAACGCGCTCAGTCCCCGCCGGCAGTCGAGTGTGCCGTATGCTCAAGTGCTCGATCCCATCTCAGTTTGTCTAGCTATGAGTGTGTTGGCGGTGAGTGCCCGCCGTCAGGTGCTGTAAGTGGTCGTCACATAGCCTAGTAATCCACTTTTTTGTTCTTAATTGTCCGCCTGCAGCATCATTGTAACTGGGTACCGCCCCCCCACTCAAGTTGTAAAGAGGGGGGGGGGCGGGAATACTGTGGCTTTAGTTCCACTACTACTACGGGTAGAGAGCCAGGTCAATGGTTCAATTATCTCAAGTTTTCAAGTTTTAACTCAAGACTGTCGAAAGTCTAAACAAAGTTGAGTTAAGAGGTCACACCAGGCCAAAACGGCGGGAAAGTTGGTAGTTATTTTTTTTTAAACCGAACGTCTACTAAAGTAACCGACGTAAGTTCGGTTTTTATGTTTGCCGCGGCGTGTGTTTGTTCGTTCTAGTTTTTAATGGTTCTGATGTTGTATCGTTGAGTGCTTTCAATCGCGTTGTTCTTTCTATTGAATTAATTTTGTATTTTTGTATTTTATGGGTCCGCCCTGCCTGATAATCATGGTTGAACACTCAAACACACCACCAGGCAGACGTCGGAAACATGCATACGCTACCACCACTACCTGACAGCGCCGGCAACAGGCGAAGGACCGCTAGCGGCCCGCTAGGGGCTTCGAGCGGCCCACGGGGTAATAGCACCCCGCAAAGACTTGCGGATGAAGAAGACAACCTTTTATCACCTGACCTTGTCCAAGATAACGAAAGCGCACCCACTGACGGATTGACATCGGACACGCCAAATGATTCTTCAACAGTCTCGGATAGCCTGGTGATAACCCCTTCTATGAAAGAATTGGTTGGAAATGAAGTGAGAAGGCAAATGGAAGAACAAACACTGTGCAATGCGTCGCCAGCCATTGTCCACACTGGGTTGTTTGTTGCTACGTGCCCACATACCTCAACATATGCGAAGGAGCAGAGCGGCGTCACAGGAACACGGAAGAAGACAGGTCGAAGGGTTGCGGACAAATGGTTAGAATACTTGAGGTCCAAAGGTGTTGTTACAACAAGTGAGAAGGCCGAACACAACGGAAAAGCAATGCTGCAACGTTGGTCAAATTTTTTTGGCAAAGGTGGCGTTATTCAAAAATTGATTCATGCCAAAGGAATCAAGACCTGGATGCAAACAAAGGATTTACATTCAAAGATTCTGAATGCAACAAGCACCGCCGGGAACCACGCATCTAATGTTGACTCAACCACAGATCCCATTTCAGCATACGCACGTGAACTCAGGAAGCAAATCAGCCGATTATCAATTGAAATGACAAAAGCCGACGAGGATTCTACACCGATGACATGCTTGAGCATTCAGGTTATTTATACCTTCTAACCTAAACCTCACTCTCTTGCCTCCCTAATTGCTATTCGAATTAAAACCACTGACATTGATTTCACGGCTAAATAAGTAGGTCTTCCTCACTAATTATGCCTTTATGTGTATGTTTTAACTACTAAATATTACAGCACATCGTGACAGAAGGATGGGGGAAGCTACATCAACATATCGTACAAGCTCTTGGTTACCTGGGCCGAACCGACGTGCTTGGTAAAAACGCTAAAACAAACACACAAGAGGTTTTTCGCGCTATCAAAGGTGGTGATTATGAAAAAGAACGTACTTTTGTCATCGCACCAACACGAGAGTTTATTTCTACTGTCATGTCCATCATCACACTTGAGCTTATGTCGACAACGATTGCAGTTTTGAAGCCAGACCAAACTATGAAGCAAAGGGTTGAGTATTTGGAGACAAATATGATACCGAAACCAAAACAACAATGCCCTCAAGAGCTTGACTCCGAAGTTCTTGAAAAACAAAAGCATTGGAGTTTGAAATCGTCGCAAACATGGGATTGTATTGGCTTTTTATCCAGATGTCGGCTACAATTCGAACAGCAACAGACAAAAAAAGCAGGAATTTTTGATGAATGCTCACCTTTTGCGAAGTCCAAGATTTCAATTGATGATTCAATCAGCGATGTAGATGGTAATGGAAAGACTTTGCTGTTGAGTGGTGGTTTGCTGACAGGTGGAATTAAAATTGGTTTCCCTCGTGTGCCGGAGCCAACTGCAAGCGATGATGGTGAATTTGCAGACATGGATGATGATGAAATTGCAACTAGTTGGATGGGGTGATGAGGACGCAACTGGTTGATTGGATTGATGAGGACGCAACTGGTTGATTGGGGTGATGAGGACGCAACTGGTTAGATGTATTACCTAGGGTTTAGGCCGAACAAACAATAAAATAAACATTATATACCATATTTTCACAAACCTAATAAATCCACAGGCACAGCCTGGGACAAGAGACAGCACGGCCATACATCAAACAAGTACACAGTGGTCCTACGTATTCGATCTAGTGTACCGCAAACATGAAATCATATAATAGTGAAGTTATATATTTGAAAAAATCAACATATCCACATATACACACATGTACAATACACACATGTACACTTACACACCCCTACACCGACATACACACACATGCACATACACATACACATAAACAAATATACTTATATGCACACTTATATACCCATATATCCACATACACCCACATGCACATACACATACATACTCACACCCACACTCACACACAAACAACACATACAAACTTAAACACCAATAGTACACATACCCACTTCACACTTACATACCAATATACCTACTAACACACCAATACACACACAAACACATAAACCCACTTTACACTTACATACCAACATACCCACTTTACACCAATACACATACATACACACAGATATACTTACTCATATCCACACACACACATCCGCACTCATGCACACTTACATACCAATATACCACATGCACACACATGCACCACACATGCACCACACACACACACACATACATACATACATACATACATACACACACAGAGAGAGAGACAGAGATATACCGACACAGATACAAAGGCATACCGAGACAGAGACAGACAGATCGACACACGGAGACAGACAGAGGTAGACAGACAGAGGTAGACACGCAGAAACAGGCAGACTGACAAAGATAGTGACAGAGAAAGACAGTGACAGAGAAAGAGAGAGTGCGAGAGTGCGAGAGGTTACCATAGAAACAGGAAAGGTGAACACATTACCGCCGGAAGAAGGTACCGTGCTCCGTGCCCAATATATAATCCATGAGCTTCGATATGGGAAAGCTTATAGGCAGTAGAAGAATCATCAGTCCATACACGAATGCCGACATGTGTGACCCGATGGCCAACCCGTATCTGGTGCAGATGGCTTGCGGAATGATTTCCCCAAACAGCAGCACACCTGCATATGCCACAACAACACAAAATACACACACATACACACATAATATATATATATATATATATCACATAATATATATATATATATATATATATATATACACACATACACACATAATATATATATATACGTGCAACCGTGCAACGTTTAAATACACACATACACGCATACAGGCGTACACGATACACACGCGTACACAAATACGGCTGTGTCTCTTCTCCGGTCTCGGCCTCTGC
>Ga0099797_100974_pt1 | contig 16380 bp, 11 predicted proteins | sample Uncmet_Sort48C_1_FD_89871 | JGI IMG/M metagenome (GOLD analysis project Ga0099797, IMG submission 89871) | Marine eukaryotic communities from CALCOFI LINE 67, Pacific Ocean - C012_Sort48C_1 | ecosystem: Environmental > Aquatic > Marine > Oceanic | place: Pacific Ocean: Monterey Bay | collected...
CCGTCCGTTACGAAGGATCTCAGTAACCGCTCCAAGATTTTGTTTTGATTTTAAAAAAAAGCCGTCCAAGAAAAGTCTAATATGCGTGCACTCCACTCTATTGCACAGACACTTAGATATGTTTTCAATCTTCGACCAACTTTGTTTTATTCAGAAACTTCTAAGAAACTTTGAGAGCTCATATAGTCATATTGTAAGAAACATTGAGGGCTCGATGATTATTTAATTTCTTATAAAAAAAAGAGTGTACCTGGAACAGACATGTTGACGTTGCTGATTTTCTGGGGATTTCAGTGACCCTTCCCGAATTTGTGAACAGGTACGATCATGTTTCCCATCCGCACTTGGTTGGTTACGAACTTGTGCCTACCGTAAGCGAAGCCTTGAAGTAGCTCGAAGGTTAGCAGAGGTGCCGGGCGGGAAATGCGTCAGAAATAGTTCAGGGGCTCCTTGAGTGAATTATTTTATATTGCATTATGACCCAGTTTTGTAATGTACCTTTGTCTCTCTCCCCCTCTGTGCCTATGACCAATGTGCGTTTGTATAAAGTAAAGAGAATGTGCAACCATAGGCGTAGGAGGCGGGGAGGGGGGATGGTGGTGGGCTGCAGCCCCCCCCCCCCAGTCGTGGAAAAAATCTTAAAAATTCGGGCAAAATTAACTTTTTTCGGGAAAAATTAATTGCTCAAAATGGCTAAAATGACGATTTTTGAGATTCTAGAAGCACAAATTCTACAAAACACCAATAACCACCACAAAACTATCATTTCTGTCAGCATCGACCTTTATGTATTCGGGCAAATTTTAGACAGCCCCCCTAACTTTTTTCTCCCCCTACGCCAATGTGTGCAACTTTTAAAGACGCATCCTGTTTCCAGCTTTTCCCAACTTCTTCATCAATGAATACCAAGTGAAATGCTCATAGAGCCACACTGATCATTATGTGCAGCATTTAGGATTAACCAATCAAGTTAGAGATGATGTAATGACTAACCAATGAAAAGGCAAGACGTGGCCATAATTTGGAAATAATCAGCAGGTTGTCTATTGTATTTTTAAAAGTATGAATAGATAATATGAAGAGACACTCGTAACAACTGCATTACTGGAATTAACCAAGCACCTCCAAATATGTAATAATTTCCAGGAACGCAGAGTACAGCATGTACATGTATACATGGCCTTATATAGCACCCTCACGAAATCGAGATGTATATGTTCCCCGGTTCCCTTGCTACCAAGTCTTATATTATGCATGCATATCCTCATATAGTAGCATATATATGAGTTACAACATGATAACACAAATGGTTCGGGCGCCACGGAACCCCGGCATTTTCGATAAAAGGGCCAACATGACACGCTCTGTTATTATATAACAGAATGATTCTTGTCATGGTTGTACCTCGTTATTGAACACATATCTCTGCAAAATTTTATGAATATCTTGCCAGCCGTTTTCCAGATATTCATCCGAGAAGAATTTTGTATTTTTCGTTTGGTACGTTACTACGTTGAAATAAGTATGGGTTTACATTTCTTATAGTTTTACAAAAATAATGATTTTTTTAACGGTCCCCAAAGGTAATAAATATGGAACATAAATGAAGGGAATGTTAACGACGACTGTAAACTTCTACTATTATATTTTGGTATTTCCGACTATTATATGGTACATCGAGAACTGATATCTCTTGCATCAATGTCGTCATCGTTTCTAAGCAATTATTATCTTTCCCTAAATTGTGGATCCGCGGTCGATCCGACACCATTTTCCCCGAAAAACAGGGGAAAATGGGCTTGTTATCTTTAGTGGGCATGGGAAGGAATAAAGATTTTTGGCCAAAATATTTACCCTTGTTCAGGTGTGGGAGGATATTCCACATTTAGTGTTATTTTCCTGTTTATAATTAGGGGGGATGTTAGAAATTAATTTTTATGAAACCTTCCCAAAAGTTGCCAAATGGGCTAATAACTTCGGACCAATCGAAAAAATTAGGCCACTGGCAATTTAATGGTCTCCCCACGCCACCTGTTACTTCCGCCACCAGCTGAAAATGAAAAATTTGAAGTTCTTCAAAATATATTATATTATATACCAATCGACGCAGAATATTATGCTGATTTCAAAAATGTATAACTTTATATGGTTATCTTGAGTATTTCACGAGAAAAAAGCATTTCTTTAACGAAAATGGCATATTTTGTGGTCTGGGACCAAAAAATACAGTTTTTTGCATGTTTCTCATAAAATACGCAAGATAAACATATAAAGTTATACATTTTTGAAATCAGCGTAATATTTTGCGTCGATTGGTATATAATATGATTCATTTTGAAGAACTTAAAAATTTTTCATTTTCAGCTGGTGGCAGAAGTAACAGGTGGCGTGGGGAGACCATTAGATTGTCAGTGGCCTAATTTTTTCGATTGGTCCGAAGTTATTAGCCCATTTGGCAACTTTTGGGAAGGTTTCATAGAAATTGAATGATTTTTGACTTCTAACACCCCTATTATAATCCCCATTGATTCCCAAGATACCCTAGAAAACATCTCTGAACAACTTATTTATATACTTTTTTCGATACAGACATGTTAAAAATTAACGCCGGTTTTTCTCCTTTTTTTCCGAAAAACAGCCCCATTAACGCCGGCCCCATTAACGCCGGCCCTTATTAACGCCACCGGCAAAAATTAACGCCAATGAGGGCCGGCGGTATAAAGGTCGATAAGGTATCGAAAACATCGTGCAAGGGTAGTCAAGAGAAAATAGTTCTTAGAAAACTCTCTGCCGCGAGTTTTTTAGAAAACTCGCGGCCGAGCGTTCTTTAGAAAACTCGCGGCCGAGCGTTTTTTAGAAAACTCGCAGCCGGGCGTTTTCTAGAAAACTCGCGGAAAACTTTACAGAACGGAAGAAGGGCTATTTACTGCTCAAATAAAGATTTGCAGACCTACAAAACTCGTGGCCTAGGCTTTTTTAGAACGCCGTGTCTGCGTGCACGGCAGCCGTGCACGGAAAATAGCTGAAGTCACATTGGATTACATCGATTAGTAAGTTAAATATTTAACTAGACAGTGTGACTTCGGTAATCTAAAATCTCCGAAGCTTACAAATCTCCGATACTATAATTGGCTATCCAACCTTTTCAGATAATGTGAGCGGAATAACAACACCAATGTAAATAATATTAAGGTAAACATTGGTAAAAAGACTGGTATAATAAGGTAAGATGGAAGTTGAGATATTTGGAATCACGCAATTTGATACAAGTGGGTCCATATCATTCAAGTTTTACTTTAGTTCTAATTGGTTTCTATTATGCACAAACTGTCGCATTAATGTGCCATGTCATGCGTGTCATCCTCATCAAGAATATGTTGTTGGAGAATATGCTGGAGGAAAAGAAGACTAACCTTTCAACAGCAGTATAAAGGAGACATGGACACATATGATTGGTTAATTTCCATACGTATGATTATAACACAAGAGCTTGTTAAAATATGTATATATGCCTTAACATCTAGTCTGTTGTCAACACAGAAGTTACAGAAATTCAATACCAAGTCACTAGTGGAAAAAGAAGTCTCTATATAACTTTTTACTATCAGAGATAGGTCACCTAGTGGGAAACTTCAATAAACAGAACACGTTGACCATAACTTCACTTCTCATATCGGACATACACCTAAATCAGTAACCCATTATTAAACATTCTATATTGGTAAGAGAGTGAAGTGAAACCTCGATTATTACCTTGCTACTCGTAAAGTAAACGCCTAGTGGTGTCCCAGTTTTTTTATCTGGTCCCAGTTAGTAAATGCAATAAACGCAATTGCATTTTCTCTTGTGATAATCGTAAACAAGGTCTTACCTCAATTCTTTGTACCTATTTGCGTGTATGGGGATTGCAATCTAGGTACCTTGTCGCGCGTATTTTCGGTCATAGGTTCTACTTAAAGCTAATATAGTGACCTATTCCCTCTGAATGCGCGTAACCATATGATTTTGAATATGCGCATATAATATTGTTAGTACGCGTTCAATCCACTGCATATGCGCAAATTTGTTTCCAGATCGAGGCTGTTCGAATTATTAACTAAGACTGAGCATTACACTATGTAGCTAGTGCTTGCTCCCGGCTTCGTGAAGTTCAAAACCTCCGGAAGGTTCCGTTAAGTGTGGTATGTCACGTGTGTTGTGTATTTAAGACCATGAAGTAGAGCTGAAATAATTGCCCCTGAACAGAATGTCTTTCTGGGAAAAAAGTATATTTAAAAGAAATATAATTTGTAAGTAAAAATTCAAGAATTTTGTGTTATTATCTATAACTTCGCGTTTGCGAATCCAAAGTCGCATATTAGGGTCCCCTATCAGGCCATTTCGAGCAAGATCTTCCTCATTGAAAAAGCTAAAACATATCTTCGCAGCTCAATGTTTCGCAATATTGGTAAATTGATTTTCAAATGCAGACATTTTCTTCTCGTGCAACTTTCTTCCCAGAAAGTAATTATCAATTGGTTGTAATAAGTACACTTACGGTATATCCTCTAATAAGCGCCCACCCTCTTTTAAGCGCCCCCTCTCTAATAAGCGCCCCACCCATAAAATCTCGAAACCTTAATAAGCGCCCTGGGCGTTTATTAGAGGATTTACCGTATTGATGATCATAGTATCGTTTTTGCAATAAAGTAAAACACGCACACAAAAAGAGAACGGAAAGGCAAAAACATGGTGATGATATTGTAACCGTATAATGACCACGGCCGAGAAATCGTATTCGTTCTACAGACCAACCTTTTTAGATAACACAAATCCACCAGATGGTAGCCAATCAGATATTTTAGACATGGTGAACGAGATATCAAATGTCACTAGTTGGAGATATATAATGAAGCGAAGTTTTCAATCATCTACTTTTCTATATTTTATAAGAGCATTTAGGAATACAGACCGGCTCTCCGACCTTACCATAGAATTGAACACGAAAACTGTAAGGAAGGATAAAAAAACTTCTTGTACGATGGGATATCCATACAGACTTTGTAAGTGTTTTAGAAATCATCTAGATGCTATTTTTTAAACACATGGAGTCAAAGGTTCCAACACTCCCGATTTGCCCCGGAGTCTCTCGAAAAATCGATAAATCTCCCGGTCTCCCGATTAGGCAATGAAACCTCCCGTTGAAAAAAGTCCTTCACTTCTCCCGTTCTAAGCGGAATTCCCCAAGCGTAAAATCATAAATGCCAGAATGAAGTAACAAGGTTCACTCTCTATTACATTTTATTTCTGTTTTTAACACGCTTTTTTATTTTCGCCACGATCTACTTGATATTAAGTATTATTAAGTAGGCCACGATTTTCGCCTTGTTTCCATAACTTGGTTCTAAATTATTCCATAGTTCCATAGTTACATAATAGTTACATAATACTCGTAATATAACTTCGTAATATAAGTGACGGACTTTTATGGGGGTCGATGTTGGGGATCGGGGGTCAGTTTAAGTGGTCCGTCCATTTAGGGGGTCAGTTTTAGGGGTCGGTACAATTAGGGGTTCGTTCCACTTAAGGGTTCGGTTTTAAGGGGTCTGTCTACTTTTGGGTTCGGTCTATTTTGCGGCTCAGTCGGTTTTAGGGGGTCGGTACAATTTTGTGGTCGATGTAAGGGGTCGGCCCACTAAGGGGGTCCGTATTAAGGGGCCGGTTCGCTTCACGTAGGGTGTCAGATTGACTGCACCCCCGGTTAAATGATTTTTGTTATGATTATAAATGTGTTGAGTTATGACTGTACTGATATAATGTAGCTGCTGTAAATATCTGAAGGGTACCAATGCTAAATTCGAATTTTGGTAAACTGTTTAGAGTGAAACCCTTTAATCTCCCGGGCTGGTTCCATTTTTCCCGGTGAAGTAATATTTTTTTTTGAAATCTCCCGGTAGAGACCCTTTAGGGGTTGGAACGTATATGGAGTGATTAGACGATGTCAGCACACGATGTGAAAATAAGTTTCGCAAACAAGAGATTCGAGTCCTTTTTAATAACTAGTAAGTAAGCGAGAGACTATTAACCGTTTTCTGGCAAGGATACTTCACTTATGAACTCTAAAAGCCTAACCTCTAATGTCATATAAACCCAAGCAATATGAGATAAAGCGATTAATCGTTTTCTGTTTTTCTCCATTACTCAAACAGGAAGAACTCATAACAATCGGAATACTGAACGGCTAGTCTGATGTCAAAACCATATTACAAGATCGCCAATTGCTTTGAGCAAAGTGATACAAAAAAGGACTGGTTACCCCGCCCTTATCTGAGTAACAATCTTGTCATTTTATCTACGTTTTTGTTTCTTAATAAGGGGAACTATACTATAATTGAGATTATAATTTTGCCGAAGGTTGATTAGTGCAAAGCTATTGTGAGATTGTAATGCCTCCTCCACTTGAAAATTGAGTTCCCTAACCACAAGAAGTTTCTTTTGAAGACGCAAACACGTTTCTAATAATCAACTTCTTGCTTAATTATTACCTGGAGGCCGGGAAACTAATGGGAGGGGGAATGATATATTACAGAGGAGGGGACATATATCTCATAGCGAACTGTTGTTGAGAATAGAACCTAGAGTATACTTGAGTAACAACATTTAACGTCATTTCAATTGAATATACCAATTTTTTTTTCTTTTTTTTTCTTATTTTTTTTGTTTGATTGTTTGTTTCCTTTTTCTCTGTGTTTTCTTTGTTTTGTTTTTGTTTTGTTTAGTCTTATCTTCGGACATTATAACGTTTGCAATCATTAGTTTTTGTATATCATTGTTTTACGTCAAATATATTAAATTGTTTATTGAATATACCATGACGTCAAATTATGTTACCCTCAATAATTTCCGCACAAGATAAAGTAACGTCAGTTAAATGTGGGAGTGCGACGAAAAAGGTAATATTTAGTGAAATAAATATAGTTGTTTATACATACGATTATATCGAAATATGTCAACGTTCGAACTAAGAGTTTTACACTCTATTCAAGATGGACTGCAAATATACGGTGATTTGGTTAATCTATCCGGGAAACATAGTTATAACTATGTACCATATACCAAATCTTGTGGAGCGGATGCTAGGAAACGCGTACCAATTCAAGCAACTAATGGTAAGCGTGGATCAAGCAGCGAAAAATCTGCCTTAGAAGAAGGCACATGCTTATGAACGAAAACACGTTCTACAAAGCGAGTATGAGCCATCCGACGAACCATCTAATGGAATTTCAACTGATCCCAGTGAGTGGATATTACCCGTAAATCCGCGATATCTTGGGTCATCTAGTAACATCATACGACACCAAGGACCAAATGGGATCAGAAAGTCGTGGTCACAATCAATTAAAGAATCAATAGCTGGAGATGATTCCAGTAAGTGGGTATTGCCCGTAAACCCGCGATACCTCGGGTCATCAAAAGATATTATCCAATATCAAGTACCAACGGGGAAAGGTAAATGGAAATCAAGACCACAACATCACAGTGAACCCACCGAGGGTAGACAAACAATCAAAGAAAACATTGAAATCAAACTGGAAGAAAATGCTGATGAAGTGAAGGAGAGCATTTGCAGACGTGAGAAAAAAAGTTGGAGATCATTTTGGAGATGGCTTCAAAATAAATTTGTTTGTTACTAATTATGAACTGTCTTTATATATTTTGTGTATTTTTAACTTTGTAATTTTTAAAAGATTATCTTTGTTAAATCTGTTATGTGTTCATTTTATTCGAATTCTCCATCCTTCACTACCCTAGACCAAATCTTCCTTAATCTTGTTTGCGTGTACTACTGTTTTCTCGAATGTGTCAAAATAACGTCTGTCGGGCAAACTACACAAATTACATTGTGCATATATCGTATGACACTTCATCAATTAAACACCAACAGGTATATGGTATAAAACTGCGTTCATCATCGCTTCTTTGTCTACCCATTTCGTTTTTCTTTTTTGTTTTGTTTGATATATGCTGCACACAACTAACTCTAGGAAAGTACATATGATTTTGAAATACATCATCAGCCACAAGATGAATGATTTCCACTTGCTGTGAAAATCTGACTGATTTGGCTGATTTGCTTGTTGCTTCTTTTGCTGGTAATGACCAGCCAACAAGAAACATTCTTATTTCGATTCAGTCGGTAATTGGTCCTTTACCATCTTCCAAAATCGTCAGCAATTAGACATTTCTGGGAGCCAGCTGACACCTGAGAAAATATATGCATAGGTACTTTAATCTTAAAATGAAAAAAATAGGTATTACAAAAAAATATTACGGACATAAACCTACGTTATAACCAACGCCACCTCTCGCCATATCCCATACGCTAGTTGCAATGATAAAAACCATCCCACATAATTAAATAGTTGCTGCAATGAATAGTAATATGGTATAAAACTAATGGGGTGGGGTTTAGACGTGATAGACCCTAAAAGATGATACGTGAAAGTGAGTCATGATTTGCTGTGAAAATTGTACGTGATACTGGATTAAAAACTGGTTTAAAAAACGTGATACGTTAATAGGCTGAAATCTTTGATCTGTGATGTGCGTTACTTGCGGGAACGTAATTTCGCTAAAATATACTCGTGCCATCACATAGATTGCAAGAAATCTAGAAGATAATCCCTTCATTCACATTCATTAAAACAATTGACTGGCTTAAGACTATATTTTGTTTTATGCTTTTGTGGACTAGGACTTGGTTTTGCTTTCGAATCGTGGATTATAGATTGCAAGGGAACCTTTTTCTTACTGTAACTGAAATGCATGTGTCGTAATATCAAAGGTTCTTTTAATGAATACATTACTCCCGCATTCCAATTCTTGAAAGTGGTGGAGAGAACAAAAAGATACCTACTTAAATGAAGAAAAGAAACACCAATGTACTGAATAAGGTTAGTGTGGTAGCTTGCGGTAAGGTATAAGTTGGACATGCCATGCTGCCATCCGCTTAGAAAAACTTTCCCAGTCATTAACGCCGGCCCCATTAACGCCGGCCCTTATTAACGTCACCGGCAAAAATTAACGCCAATAAGGGACGGCGGTATAAAGGCCGATAAGGTAATTAATAGCAAATTATAGTGACCTAGAATATATATTTGAATTGAATGGTAGGTAGATATACGCTTTACGTCTTCAATGTATCCATAGTTTTTTTAACAATCACTAATTAAGTATTCGACGAAGTTCATTGAAATTAGTTAATCTCAGACAATAAATTAATGTACAGAAGGTGAATTCCCAATAATTGCGATTTGATAAAATCTTAAAAGATAATGAAAAACATTCAAAAGAAGCATTACTAGTATTTGTTGTATATATTTTATAGCAATGTGTTGTAATGGATAGTGTAACCCCAAGTATATCAACGTACCAAACGAAAAATACAAAATTTCTTCTCGGATGAATATCTGGAACGGCTGGCAAGATATTCATAAAAATTTGCAGAGATATGTGTCCAATAACGAGGTATAACCATGACAAGAATCATTCCGTTATGATAAACAGAGCGTGTCATTTTGGCCCTTTTATCGAGAATGCCGGGGTTCCATTTGGTTCCATTTGTGTGTCATCATGTTGTAACTCATATATATGCTACTATATGAGGATATACATGCACAATATAAGAATTGGCAGCAATATAACCGGGGAATATATCGATTGCGGTCGGTTCCCGACCGGACTCTTATGTGGGTTTTGGTCGGATCTGGTCGATTTTGACGAGTTCATGATGGGTCCTTGATCGGTTATATGTGAATTCATGTTATAGTTTACGCGGTCAAAAGAGAACATGGGAGGCTATTTCTTCCTTGACACGTGATTGTGTGATGTGGCGAGTAATGATGAGAGAATGGGGTTGAGGGTGGGGTTAGATGGGACGCTGCTTTCGAGAACTAGTTTTTGGACTATAAATCTAACTATGTGCAAAAATGCCTTCCAAAAGATAGTAATTCGACATTTAGTGTTAGGCCTCTACCGAAATCTATTAATACATCTGACAAAAGTCTTACATTGGTTTTCATCTTCAGCCACCTAACGAAAAAATGAAATTGATCATCTCTTTGCCAGTCATTATATATGAATGTGTTCTAAAGAGATACTTGTGTCCAATGTGTGTCAAAGTTAAAGAAAAACACGCTTTTGAATGTTGAATGTTGAATATAGAATCAATATCTGTTCTATAACGCTTAAAGTTTTCTTTCCATTTTTCATAATAATTTCCCATTCTTGTAGTAATCGAAAGGAAATATAGTACTAAGGAATCGTCTCCAAATTAATGCAAGTGACCATTGCCGAGTGAACCCGTCGGCACCCGTTTCGCGCTTCCGCGCGAAACGGGCACCGACGGGTTCCCTCGGCCGGGGGTCATTATGTGTGCGATAAAGAATTAACCAATCACGCTAGAAACGATATACTGACAAACCAATGAAAAGGAAAATTAAGCGATAATTTGGAGACGGTCCCTAAAGAAACAAATGACAATAATATTTGTTCATCAAAATACTAATGGTTATTTGCAATACTTGACACAAAAATAAAGGGAATGTTACTTTAGAAAGAGTTTGATCGATACTTTCATCTTTCGCATCTGGCACTTAAGCTCGTATATTATTGATATTGTTATTGTCAAAGTAAAGCCATTTTGGGTATCTTCCTACAAAGCATAACCCGAGAGGTAAACGGATATTTCTCCTAAATATCCTGTTAAAGAGAATGCGCCCAAATATTGGTTTGTACGCTATTTTGGCAAGTTCTCTGAACCTCGGCTTACGAAAACCTATCTCAGTAGGCTTCCAAACCATGATTAACTATGCTGAAATAAGTCGTCGAAATGAGTCGTCATAGATTACTTATAAATAATAGATAAATTGCAAAATAATTAAATCGAAACATGTCTCTTTTTTAGTGGTATTTTATCGGCCGAAATTCCTCCAAAATCTAGTGAGTTACATCTCGCCGAAGTTACTATGCATATTCAAATATATTTGAGAAAGGTGGAAATGTAATATGGAATGTAGACATTATGACGAGATTTTGCATGGTTACCCGCAATTTATCTCTTGTGTAGCTTGCATATTGGCACCCCTTAGTTACCTATACTCATAAGGGAGTATTTATTGTCTCAATATTATCTAAAGTATCTGTACATGTTGCTTCTTACCATATTACTTACTTATGCAATATTTTTACTATCATTACTTACAGCAGTCCCCATCTATATAGAAAATGACGGGGGTACATATCACTAATCGAGGCTTTTGAATATCAATAGATGTATACATATCACTTCAGCATACTGTGAGAACATTGACGCTTCTACGTAAGAAGCGCTCACAAGCTGTTGCTAAGCTACCAGGTATTAGATTCGTACAATGTATTATATATATGATTTACAATTTGATTCTGTCGGATTGATTACTTTTAAAAACTATGTATATCACAAGAAAGATAAGAAAAAGTTTTAAGTCGAATGCAACGATTGCACGAAGAATGGCTTTGTATCTAATTTTTTATTTCTTGTGTGATTCATGTGTTTTCATTTGAATGCCAGTTTGTCATAACGATAAAAGAATTAACATGCATACTTAGGCCAAACAAAATCGATTCTTCGGATAGCGTCGCTTGGCAAAAAGCTAAATGCTAAATGCGGGGTTTGCATTTTATTCGCCAATAAAATTAGTAAGTGCGGCAATTTTTAGAGCATGATAGTTTCAAACTGATCTAACCCAGAATCCCCCCCAACCACACACACACACACTCACAGACACAGACACGCGCGCGCACGCACACACACACGCGCGTGCGTTCATATTTTCAACAGTATCTATTTAAACAAAGAAACCAACAAACAACAGAACTGAAACATTGTCACAGATATTTAACAGTTATGACAGCATGATACGGTGGTTCCACTAATCAACCATGATCAACCATTATGGGCTATTATGATATGTATCGAAATTTAAGGCCGAAGTACAGTGAGGAATAATCCTCGCTATAGCAACGGTTATATTACGTCACAAGCTTTTTATTGGTAAGTTCTCAACAATAGGTATTGTCACGCCTCAATAACATTCACACTGTAACATCCCTTGGTGTATTTTGGCCTAAAAAGATATTGGAAACTATATTCGAACCAGTTCGAACAGTTTATAGAAAATATACGAACATAATAGCATGGCCCATATTGAACTGTCCCTAATAAAATACATTTGTGTCTCGCTCCTCATTAAGTTTGTAGTTACAATTTGTACGCTTTTACGATTCAACGAGGAAAGAATAATCGAAATAAAATCATTGGTACTGTATGATGAAGAAATCCCCCAAAGTTACACAGTGGAACTTCTAGTAGCAATCACCATCGGGATCCAACGAAAGTGTCCATTTAGGCGACCGTTCTGGAGTGGTGGTTATAATGAGTGTTTGATACTAGTTGGGACCAAAGTAACAGGTCGCAATGGACCTCTATTACAGGTTCTATAATTTACACTGCTCCGCGGTTTCAGAAGTGGAAGTCAATATTTGCTCTTTAGGCGAGCATTCGTGGCATTCTAGCTCGATTGACGACGCATTCCGTCCGATGGACAAAAACTTGAGTGACTGACGGTAAACTGCGAGAAACGATTCTAGTAAATTGAACCTCTTTCGCCCCTTAGAGATCCCTAGTATCTGTAATACGAAAATGGAACTGCGTTGGAATTGTCAACTATTTCTCGTATACGAGGAACCACGACATGAAAAAACTTGGAGTTGTATGTAAACAAAATGATGGTCGACAACATTTGTCCGATTTTCAAATACAGGAGTTTGTATGTTCTGCTTATGAAACGAAATTTAGGGAATATTGGGAGATGATGCTCGTAAAGGAATTTTTGATATTTAATTTGTTTTGCTTACACTTCAGAAAAAATAGATAATTGCGGGGATTTTAGCTTAAAATATACAAATGCGGCATAAAAAATCAATGCGCGCGGGCGACGCTATCCGAAGAATCAATTTTGTTTGGCCTTTCAGCAATTGTCACTTTTATTAGTGATAATTGCGAGACGGTCCCTTATATTGCTGTACGTATTCACTACTTTATAGTAGGGCCGCTAAGAGCCCCTTTTTAGTGGAATTGTTCACTTTGTGAATAAAGTATGAAACTTGGTACAGATCAAGTCTAAGGTATATAGGTTCAATTGGGAAGTGGTGCCCAAAAATTGGGGCACGCGATGACGTCATAATAACGTCATATTTTTCCCATAGGCCCAAAAATAAATATCATCAAAATGCATCAACCTTGGTATCAATGGAAAGAGCAGAAAATTCTAAACAACTTTTACTAAAAGACCACCGCAAAATAATCAATCGCTTTTGAGTAATTTCACATGAAAGATATGTAGAAAACAGTGTTTCTGAAAGATTATAAAACATATTTAATGGTATAAGTGTTTTTGCATTGCTTTTAAATCTTTATTCAATACTTATTTTTCATTTGATATCTTTTTAAACACACACACACACACACCTGTCAGTTACAAAAAGGTAAAATGACAAGCCTGATATGACAAGATAGATGTTCTAAGAAAATAAATAATAGTTGTTTAAAGTAGTGACAAGATGTTGGATGTAAGAAATGCAGAAATTAAAGGAGTGAAATATGGATTGGAGTAAATGCATTTTATGTCAGGTTGATTCCAATACCCATTTACTAGACCCATCTAGTAACAAAAATTTAAGTATTTGTGGTTATTCAAGATTAGTTGAAAATATCAATGCATTTAAGGAAAGTTGTGTTCCATTTCCCGCAAATCTATTAGTAAATATTGAAGGTCTAGAATCTGGTGATGGCTTACTTGCCAATTTAAAACGATGTTTTGTACAAACATGATTTTCAAAACAGCCAATTCTTATTTTATTCACCTGTGATGAGATGGGAAATTTGAGTTTGCGTTTCTCATAATACTTTTAACAGTTAACACTAACAGGCTCATCTATGAAATATTAATGTACAGCTTCTTTACAATTTATTTCCTCTTTTTTGCTTCACTCTGTTGAGTAAATTCTACAGATTGCATTATTTACAAATTGGGAGAACGAAGTTGAGAAATTGGACATCATTCTAAGTAGTTCTAGAAGCAGATTTTCAAATTTTGTTTGGGCTGCGATCCAACTTATTAACTCGGCATCTTATTCATATTGCAGCACAACACACTCTAGGATGTGTTCCAATTCAATTTGATCCTTAGACATGTGAACTAAGTCCTAAAATTTTAGAGTACAAGGAGAGGGTGCTTTTATCATAGTCTCAAAATTTATCATTTCCTTTTGAAAATATGTTGTAGATCTATATCTACTGATTATAAGATGGACTCGTTTCTCTTCTAATGATCCGATTTCCACGTAAAACAGCGAAAATCTAACTAAAGATATTAAAAGGACTGATTTTTATACCAATTTTGATTTTGTGATCTTTTTTGACCCCTCCTTTAAATGGCCGGAAAAAAATGAAAAATTATAATGAAACATTGGATTGGTATTGCTGTAAGTTCTAAGGTAAACGTTCCTTCGAAATTAACACCGGTGATTCCTTTATTAATCAAAATATCATCCAAAAACACCTCATACATGCTTTATTAACCTTATTCGCCCTGGAGGTGGATTCAGCCTGTTATAACTCAGTAAAAAATGTGCTCTTGGGCTGAATTTGTCTGACCATAATTTAGTTTGAGACTGTTTTAAAGTTTTAAGTTATTTCGTTGCTCAAAACTTGCGATCTGACAATTTTGCGTTATAAATGGTGCATACATTCTTTTCAAGTTGGGTTAATTTTAAGGCATTTGTATTAGTATATTTCAAAATTTTCTGTAATGTCAGTGTGTCACTTCCTATTGTTCCTTTCTCTCAATTGATCCTTGTTGTTCCAAATTGGGTCAATTTTAAGCCATTTCGATTAGAAAAATTCAATTTTTCTTCAACCATGGCGAAAGTCCTGCATAAAACCAGAGGTTTATTGACTTAAGGAACTTTGAATTGAATGTCCTTTCAGTAAGCGTGTCTGTTCTTTATTGTTCATATTTCTTAATCCATCCTGATTGTTCCAAATTGGGTCAATTTTAAGCCATTTTGATTAGAATATATCAATTTTTCTTGAACCATGGTGAAAGTCCTGCATAAAACCCGAGGATAATTGACTTAAGGAACTTAGAATTGAATGTCCTTTCAGTTAGCGTGTCTGTTCTTTATTGTTGATATCTTTCAATCCATCCTGATTGTTCCTAATTGGGGCAATTTTAAGAAATTTCGATTAGAAGATTTTAACGCTGCAAGATAATCATTTATGTACTACTTTTTTAAATAAAAACAAGCAAAAACTGAGCATACTGACTTGTTCTAGAAGCAAAAATGCTTACAGCACCCAGCTGTGTTTAACTCGCTTCTCTCCTTCACTTGCGTCGCTCATTTGTTAAAATTTTAACTTTTATGTTTTACTACACCTATTTCTATTTTCGTCACCCCACGCATAAAAAATAGTTGAAACACTGTACTATCTACTAAAAAATGAACAAGAAGCGGCAAATCGAGTCATTTGCATTTAAAAATCTGAAAATCTTTGCCCCCCAACAGCTGTTTTTTCTCGCTGTTTTCTAAAGGACTCGCTGACACTCGTTTTACTCCCTTTGCTCGCCTCATAATTGCCTCACCAACAAAAAGACCCTAGCTTCGGGCCTGAGCGTTATCAAGTTCGAAGTAAGTTTTTGGTTTTACTTCTCTCTTTTTGTTTTGATTATGTAACCATAATGTCATGACGAATTGCTGCTTCTTGTATGATAACGCGCGATGTCATTAAGTAACAACAGTGAAAACTTTTTGTTTTGCGCCTGTCAGAAATTTGTTTCGATCGATTGAAGCGAAAGAAGAAATGACCACCACGCTGCTATTATATGTGTTAGCAGTCTACTTCAAGTATAATTTTTTCTTGTGTTTACACACCCATGCAAAAGGAGATATTTGGAATCTTAGAAATGGAAATATGCACCGACATTCTCTTTCTCAGCTTAAAACAATTAAACGATCGTTACGAGGAACTACAAAAAATCTTTCGTCGCGAGGCGGGGGTGGGTGGGTGTATCAACGACCGTGGAGGCACTACTATCAGAAATGATGGGTATGTGCGGCAAATTAGGGTTGTAAAATTGCCCCTACCACGGCTTTTTTATCCTTCGAAAATGACACCCTTAAACGTTATTTTCCAAGTAAACCTATAACTTTACGTGATAATATTAATACCACTTTCTGCGAGGGGTAAATCACTCATCACGAGGACATACTATTTTTCTGATAAAAGAAAAAGGTTTT
>Ga0099797_100409_pt1 | contig 16377 bp, 11 predicted proteins | sample Uncmet_Sort48C_1_FD_89871 | JGI IMG/M metagenome (GOLD analysis project Ga0099797, IMG submission 89871) | Marine eukaryotic communities from CALCOFI LINE 67, Pacific Ocean - C012_Sort48C_1 | ecosystem: Environmental > Aquatic > Marine > Oceanic | place: Pacific Ocean: Monterey Bay | collected...
GAGAAGATGTTACCAATGGTAATTAACATAGAAATACAATGTATTGAAATTTTAACAAAACCATCAAAACAAAAACAAGAAACGAAAAACGAAGAAGAAAAGAAGAAAGAAAGAAAGAGTCGAAAGAAAGAAAAGAAAGAAACAAATAAACAAACAAAGAAACAAAGAAACAAAGAAAGAAACAAAGAAACAAAGAAACAAAGAAAGAAACAAAGAAACAAAGAAACAAAGAAAGAAAGAAAGAAAGAAACAAAGAAACAAAGAAACAAAGAAAGAAAGAAACAAAGAAACAAAGAAAGAAAGAAAGAAAGAAAGAAAGAAAGAAAGAAAGAAAGAAAGAAAGAAAGAAAGAAAGAAAGAAAGAAAGAAAGAAAGAAAGAAAGAAACAAAGAAACAAAGAAACAAAGAAAGAAAGAGTCGAAAGAAAGAGTCGAAAGAAAGAAAAAAAAGAAAGAAGAAAGAAACAAAGACAGAACCATCTTTTTTTTTTTTAAATATTGTTCTTTGTTCTTCTTCTTCAGGGATGAATGAATCGAATGATGGGCGGCGCGACGAAGATTTTCTTCTTCTTCTCTTCTTCTTCTTTCTTCTTCTTCTATTTTTTTTGGAATTTGTTTTGTATTATTTTGTATTTTGCAATTTTGCAATTGGAAAGAAAGAGAACGGTACGAAGGTTTTTGTGACTTTTTTTTGAATTGTGTACACCATTCAAATGTGTTCAAGTGTTCAAGGTTTTTTGTGTCTGTTCTCTTGTTTGTTCCTCGATTCGATTTCTTTTCGATTCCTTTTCCCCCACTTCTGCCCTCCTTCCCCTGCTTGACTTGTGACCGATTCACGACCACCACCGACACGATGAACAACAACGACGGGTTCACCTCGACGATCTTACCAAAGGAGCGTGCCGGGGCATCGTTTGACATTGCGAAATTAACCTATGCGATCAACCGTAACCATTCGAAAATAATTGAAAAGTTCGCCCCATTGTTCGACGAAGAACTGTTCCGGTCGAAAGAGGACGACGTCAACTTGTCATATGAAGATGGGTTTCGAAAGAGTATCGAACGGGTCACCCGGGCCTTTGAGATCGTACGTAGCAACCCGGACTTTATGGTCGCGCATATGCGCCAAAAGATTCAGATGCAGCAGTTTTTTGACCACAACGGGGTGTTCGTGCACTTCACCATGGTCATGAACTACATGTTCTCGCACGCGGACAAGGCGCAAAAGCGATACTGGCTAACCAAGGCGAGGGAAGGGGACTTCGTCGCCGCGTACGCGCAGACGGAGCTTGGCCACGGCTCGAACGTTCGCGGCCTGGAAACGACCGCGACCTTCGACCGAAGCACCCAGGAGTGGGAGATTCATTCCCCCACCCTTACCTCGTTGAAATGGTGGCCGACGGGAATGTACGCGTGCACCCACGCTCTGGTCTACGCCCAACTTGTGATCGGCGGGGAGACCAAAGGCCTGAACGCGTTCATGGTCCAGCTCCGAAAGGCGGACGGGACGCTCATGCCCGGGGTCGAGCTCGGGGAGATTGGGCCGAAAATGAACACGACGAGCAGCAACATTGGGTACTGCCGGTTCACGAGGGTACGGATCCCGAAGGACTGGCTCTTTAGCAAGTACTCCAAAGTCAGCCCAGAGGGGCAGTACGTCCCGGTGCCGAAGAAGCTCAGCAAGTTCAAGTACATATCGATGATGCTCTCCCGGGTCGCGATCATGACCATTGCGTACGACATGTGCGCGCGGGCGGCCACGATAGCCATTCGCTACAGTGCGGTGCGACGGCAAGGCTTCAAGCCCGGCCAGACCACGCCCGGGGAGGGAGAGCACTTTATCATCGACTACAAGATGCAGCAGTACCGCATTTTTCGGGCCTGCGCGTTCTCGTACTGCCTGCTTTGGAATTCCAGGTACATCAGCGGGTACATCAAGCGCGTCCAGACTGCCATCAACGATGGCGACATGGCCGCCGCGGACGACTTGCCCGAGCTGCACGCAACGCTGTCGGGCCTCAAAGCGACCGCCACCGTTCAAGCGCACGACTGCATCGAGGAGTGCAGAAAGTGCTGCGGTGGCCAAGGTTTTTTAATGTCGAGCGGGATCGCAAAGCTGTCGCCCGACTTTTCGGAGTGGGTGACCGTGGAAGGGGAGCAGGTCATCCTCTCCCTTCAATGCGCGCGATTCCTGATCAAAGCAGTGCACACCGCAAAGGAAGGAAAGGCGATGACGGCGACGATCGCGTACATTGGGGAGTCCGACCGGCCCTTTGACCCGTCGTCCCCCGCGGGGATCATCGAAGCCTTGAAGCTCCGGGCGCGCCACCTTGCCAAGCGGCTGACGGAGCAGTTCGATTCCCTGCGCGCCCGCGGAATGAATTTCGACGATGCGTTGAACCGGTGCGCCATGCTTGCTATTAAAGCCGCCAACGCGCACGTTCAGAAATTTATGTACGAAAACAACGAGATAGCAATCGAGCAGTTCTTCAAGAAGCAGGATACCCCGGCAATCAACACGGTCATGCGACGGCTGCTGCGACTCTACGGGCTGCAAACGATAACGGAAAACGCAGGCGATTTCATCGGACTTTCCATGACCGTACCGCTCGCGGCATTCATGGAGTCCGTGGACAGACGAATCACGGTGCTGCTGGACGAAATTCGCCCAGACGCAGTGCCGCTCGTGGACTCGTTCGGGTTTCTGGACTCTCAGCTGCAGAGCACCCTCGGGCGGTACGACGGGAACGTCTACGAGGCGATATACAACGATGCGGCAAAGAAGAACCCGCTTAATAGTTTACCAAACGGAAAAATGATTGGATGGGACACCTACAAATCCATCCTTGACCTGGACTTTATACAGGAGACCGAGAAAAAACAAAGGCAGAGGGCAACCGGGAAACTGTGAAGAATTTAAGAGCTTTTATAAAGAAAACATTTTAATTTAAAAGAGAGCGCGTGGTGTACAGTTAAAAAAGAGACGGGACGACACATTTTTCAATTTATCTTGACATTTCGGTTTTAATAACCAAAGCTGCCCTTCACGCATCCTTCTCTTTCTTCCGTACGCACCGTAACACGCAGACAAAGCATAAAACGCCGAGGGAAGAATCGAAAATGAGCACAACTGCAACCGCTGCAAACGCAAGGTGAAAGGCCGCCTTTTTCCACTTGTTGACCGTGTACACGCAGGTCACAGACCCCCCATTCCCAACATGCCCTTGCATTGCCAAATACCCTGGGACGACTCGGAAAGTGTCCAGCAATACCGTGCTCTTCACCGCGGCACTGGTGAAACGGCACTCCCAGGAGGGGTGAAAATTGACTTTCAAGACGAGGGTCCCCCACGACCCATTTTGGCTCTTGCTCTTTCTTCTAAACTTGCATTTGTAGACGTTCCCATTTTTCTCCATGGTGCTGCGAAGAATTTCTCCGCCCGCAACGATGTCCTGCCGACTCTCCGGAAACGTCTTCCTTCGCCTCATTTCCTCCAGGGTCAATGGGCGTTGGGCACGAAGCGTGCCCCGGGTTTCATTCATTCTATCGATGGCATATTTCTGCGAGGGCTTGATTTTTTGGGCTTCCTCATGGCTCATTGTTACGACCGGAATGGTCAACGCACGACCCCGTTCCTCCCCGAACCCAGCGACAAACATGCCACGGGAAGTTTCAAAATCTACGATGATCACACCAGTGCCCCCTGCCAGCTCCATCTGCAGGACCTTTGGGTAGAAATTGCACCCCCCGCGCTGTACCATAACCCACTTTCCACGGATTGCACGGCGTACCCTGGTGTTGTTGACTCGCTTGCAGCCCTGCGCGTTTCCTTCACCCAGCACGTACACTTCGTGCCCGGCCTTTGTTGAACTGAACGCGGAGAAAAACATCCACCCAAAACGAAACCGTTTCGACGGTGACTGAAACCCTACGGACGATCCGAATCGGACTTTCCGGGTGGAGTACGGCCCATTGCCGTCCTCAACGTGTGCGTGGGCAAGGCTGCCCTTTCCGTAGCCGCGCCCGTACTTTGCATCGTGCAACAGCGGGTGCAAACAATGGTACGCCCTCCCCGACGCCGTCTCGTTCGGGCAGTTTTGCAAAACCATAAAGAAACCATTCGAAGATTCCGACGACTCCCGTCGAATTCTGTACAGCTGTATGGGCGCGTTCCGCGGTGTGAGCCTTGTGGTTTCCCGGGGGAACGGGGGAGGGAGCTCCCAGGACGGCATTAAAATATGCTCTACGTTAAACAGCGTGTAGTGGTCCCTGTTGTGGTGGTCGAACCAATCCCCGTACAACGATGCTGGCGCCATCGTGTGAAGCGTTGGCCCAAGAATGTCGAAGCGCCCGGATTGCAAAAACGATGGGAAGGCTGCCGAATTCCACCCATAACCTGGCAAACCAACGAACATTCTACCATGGTCCCCCGCGTCCACGTTGGCCAAGACGATATCCCTCACCTTCTCTACGTTCCGGGTTTGCCCCGCTAACTTCTCGTGCCGCATGCGAACGGTTGCGTACATTGCCCCGACGCCCGCAGCTCGACGGTGCATCAGGAAATACCCAAACGCGACCGGGAAAAGGGACGCCACTGTTCGGACAACGGACACGCACGCGCGCTTCTTCCCGCCCAAAACCCTGCCCAGCACTGTGCCGAGGAACGCCTTTGAGTCCTGGACAACACGGGTGCACAATTCAAACAATACCGCTACGAGCAAAAGGCAAAAAAACTGAAGGCCGCCGATAAACCTGTGCATATGCAGCTGCGATCCAAACGGCAACATCGTCAAGGCCCCAGCAAAGACGAGGCCGTGGAGAAAGAAACCACTCGTCACGTACGCAACGACGGGAACGAGTTTTCGAACGGCCGGGGAGAGAAAAATGTTGCCAACGGAAGAGTACATCACCAGCACCACGGTGCTGGAGACGAGGCCACCCGCGGTTAACCAAGTAAGCAGGGAAACCCCGTGCACTCCAGTCCCGTAGTCGAGCAGGTCCCCCGACACGAGCGAGGAGACCACCCAAGTCAGCCCGACGCTGTCAAATTTCCACGACCGATGCTCGACGTCGGAGACGGCGTCGCGGTGCAGCAAAAATGGAACCACAAAGTAGCACGACGTGCACACGGCAATCGCCCCGACAATAAGCAATCGACGCATCGTTTGGCGCCACTGACGGTGCAGCAGTGTCCACAGGCACGCGGCCAACACGATGGACACGGCAACCATGTAGCCGTAGAAAACGTTCGACAGGACTGTCAGTGCCACGAGGCTTCCGGCCGCAACGTATTCCGTGAGGCTTGGCTTTACCCCCCTGGCATGTGGCCGGGTCAAGATGGAGTACGCCAACCCCACTGCAGGCAAGAAAAGGAGGCACGCCAAGCCCTGGGTCCAAAGCCCGTGCCCGTAATGAAGTTGACTGTTCCAGCCAATGCCGTAACTGTACCCAACCCCTTGATTCTTGTTCTGGCTCGGGGGTTTGTCGTTTATCAGCACGTACAAAAAAGCGGTCCCCGCCGCGGCTTCCGCGCTAAACCCCATGCAGCACAACCCTGAAAACACTGCCAGTGGCATGAGCGCGATCATAGCAAGAGCGAAGAAATCGGCGGCTCCCTCCGGGGTCATCGTCGCGACGCCGAACCCGTCCGACAGTATAATTTGAACGCACGCGGTGAAAAAATGGGGGAAATGCTGGTAGTGATCGAACAAAGGAAACCCAAGCCCAACGTTTGGAACGTTAAAATCGAAGGGCACGACCACCCCGCCCGACGCTTTTACTGCTTTGATCGTGTGCTGAACCAGAACACGGTGAAGCAACATGTCGTTGTACACGTTTCGCTTCGCTTCCTCCTCGACGAATGGGAAGAGCGCCGCGAACGTCGACCAGGCAACGTACAAAAGACCGACCGAATGCCACCAGTTCCAGAACATCGTTGGTACTTACAGCAAGGCAATTCGTACGAACGCAACGGCACGATCGTAGTCGATACGCTTATTTCAACCCAAACAAGTGATCTGTCTTGTCAAACGTTTCGTAAGATATTTACTACATACAAAAAGGAACAACAACGAAAGCTTCCTTCGTCTTTTATTATAGTCGTTGAAAGAAGTTGAAAAAAGAGAGAAAATATTATTTAATATAATAATAAAATAAAAAATAAACATCATCCTACTTAGAAAACAAACTTATTTTGTTTTCTAACTGAATTTCATTCTTCCCACTCTGTCCCTGTAATTCTGTAATAATATCGAACTTATTAAACCTTTTTTGTTTTTTCAACATTCTTCTAACATTCTTCTAACAACATCCCAACACTGCGGCCATCGTCCTTTTCAACTACTTACCCTATTCTTAACTCTATATAAACCCTATTTGTATCCATATTATCAACCCATACCCTTAACCCTAAGCCTCCTCGTCCTCCCCCTTTTTTTTTCCTTCCTCCCTCTTTTCTTTTTCTTCGTATTCTTCTTTCTTTTTTTTTTTCGTTTAGTTTACAACAACAACACAGCACACAGCATTGGGACAAAACGAACGAACTGAATAGAATATGAAATAGCATTAATGCTGTGACATGTATGTGTTTGTTGACCCCAGCAGGACAAATAGTCTGTAATAATAATGTAATAATTAATCACCAGATCACCAGCTGCCGGAGTTGTTTCGGTTTAGGTTTGGCATGAAGTGCAAGCATTGATTAGGTACTTTGAGACACAAGGTTTCTATTCATTGATGGTGCATTGAACTGATCGAATCGATTGATTAGTCCGTTGGATGTTTGCTTTGCCTGCTTTGTTGTTTGTTTCGTTCGAGAACTGTTTGTGTTTTCACCGTTCGGCTGTGTGAACTGCGTGAGGGCTTCTGCGAAGAGATTGTGGTTTGTGTGTGTGTCTCTGTGCCGTTCGGGTTGACGGGGGAAAAGTGTTTATAGGTTGTAAATGTTCAAGGTGGTGGTTTCTGTCGTGGGGCTGCTTTTGGTGCCAAATGTAGTTTGCCATAACATTCGTGGAAAGTATAGCGCGGGGGATATGATGCAGCCCATTCGTCGGCACCCAAAGCACGACACGTTGGGCATGTTCCTCCCATACAGCGACCCAGTAGTAAACGTCCCGGCAGAGTTTTCCCCGGCAAACGAAGGAGGTCGAACTAACTTTAGGAACCCAGCCTCGAACCCGCACTCCCTGGGTTTGCCGTACTCCCCTGCGGGAGAACACAACACATGGCCGTCGCCTGCAGAAGGTTACGATCCACGAATGCCGGCCGTCCACCACGGTAGCGCGGCCTTTCAAAACCATGGGAATTTTCTTCCCATGATACCAGCGAGCAACATTGGCCCGTTACCGAAGCCTGCTCCGTTGTCTCACCCAAGCGGGGCGTTGTTCTCGTTGCCGGACCACGACCGTACCCCGTTGTATTTTGGACCACCGGACCCACGGACCGTCATGATGAACAAACCAACATCCATGCTGCCACCAACCCAACCACCGCCACCATCCATGATGGACGAACCGCCATTACCAGTCGGCAATCAATAAAGTGAATGGAGATGGTGAAAGACGAGCGGGGAAAGACGGGAACAAACAATAAGTAATATAAATGAATGAATGAAGGGATGGATGGAATGAAAGGAACGAAAGGAACCTGAAATCGTTTTCTTAGGTACAAGCGCAGAGATCTTTTTTATACGTAAATACATAAAAGTATTCGAGAAGAATAAAAGCAAAACGATTTAGAGAAGTGGAAGAATTTCAGTATTTAAAGAAGAAGAAAGATCGATGATCAACTTCTTTCTTTGTTTCTTTCTTTCTTTCTTTCTTTCTTTCTTTCTTTCTTTCTTTTGTGAAAGAAAAAAAAAAGAAGAAAAAAAATGCTTCGTGGCATCATTTAATATAAGGAAATAATATATCTTTGAAAACATTTAAATATTCTATTCATCTATATAATTTATTTAGATAGAATTATGTACCTTAATTATGACATTCTCCTTTGATCAGATCATCTTCTTTTCTTCGTTCTTTTTTTTTAAGAAAGAAGAAGAAAGAAAGAAAGAAGAAAGAGAAAGAAAGAAGAAGAAAGAGAAAGAAGAAAGAAAGACACGAGAAAAGAAACTATAGTAAAGTTTCATTTCCAAAACAGAAAGGACCGAATGATCAATTCGTTGGCTTATTGTTGATTTTGAATTCGGCATTATCGTTGTACATATTTTTCTTGCTCTTTCCTTCTCTAGTTTGTTCGCCCGTTCGTTTCTTCGCACGTACTTACTTGGGTTGTTGTAGTAAAGAAGATGAAATCAAAAGACGTTTCCTACGGCGGCGTCCTGTTCGCTTTGTTAGGTGTTAGTTGCTTATGGAGTAGTATTGGGAAAGTTCACGGTGCACCAATTGCACCACCGCCACCGCCACCGCCCCAGCCAGGACAAGGTGCACCAGGTGGGCAGGGTAACCCGAACGGAGTGCCCCCACCGCCACCATTTCAACACGGCGGGCAACATTACCAGGGGAATGGTCGAATGCCGCCGCCGCCGCCGCCGCCGCCCCATTACCACAACTATCACCAAGCGCCGCCGCAGCCGAATTACCACCCACCGCCACCGCCACCGCATGGGCACATGCCACAGCCGAATTATCACCCTGGCCACCCAGGGTTCGGTGCTCACATGCCACCACCGCCCCCTCCGTACCACCAAGGGCACCCAGGGTACCCACAGCACATGCCGCCGCCACCACCACCACCACCGTCGAACTACGGAGGATACGGCTACCCGCACCCAGGGCAACAGCAATACCCACATCGTCCGCCACCCCCACATGCCCACATGCATAATTACATGGGCGGGATGCCATCGTATGGAATGCCGCCTCAACAGCCACCGCCTCAACAGCAACCACAATACGGGCAATGGGATCCAAATGCGCGAATTGATCCGCGTCATTTTCAACACCAGGAGAATACCCACAACGTTCCCAAAATACAAAAGTTCGGTGGCCCGAACGGAGAATACGTTCCACCGCCCCCGCCTCCTCCGATACTTCCGCGTATGTGGCCGGAAGGAAAGGTACCAGGAAGTCCTGATGGTGAAAAAAAGGAAGGAACGATGGGCGGAAACGATGGGACCGAAGCGTCTTTGGAAGAGAAAATCGAACAGATCAAAGCAAGGCTCTTGGAATTTGGCAAGGATGAGTTGTAACAGAACGAGAAGTGTGATGTCGGCCAGCCAGGCATCATCCAACGCGGTGTTTTTGCCCAAAACTGTGTGTTTGTTTGTGTGAAAAAGAGATTTGTGACGTTGTTGACGAGAGATGGTAACATACTCTCGTTGGCCCCCCTAACGTTTAAAAGTTGAAACAGTTTTTTAAACCGCGTCACTGGGTTTGTACTTTTAAAAAAATAGATATATATCCTTCCCATCTCGCGTTTCTTTGACTCTGTAAGTTCCTTTGAGGCGATTTCTTTGTCGTCCCGGGAAAGCAAGAGAACGGCGGCCCTGGCCTCCACTTTTTTCTTACAATCCTAAGCTTGCCAAGTCCACGGCGATTTCCTCCTTTTCTCCCAAATCTTCCAAGATTTTTTTCAGCGTTGATTCGACGTGTTTCTCCATCGTTTCATCGCGTTTTGGCAGCCCTTTCAAAATGTCAAGGGACTGCGTCGCATGCCGTTTTGCATTTCGCAATTCCCCCAGTTGGTACTCTGCACTCGCCGCACTGCCGACGCAGATCCCGGCAAATTTGGACGTTTTGCTCGGCAAATATTTGAAGGCAACTTTGAACGAATCTAACGCTTTCGTGAACTCTTTCTTTTGGGCAAACTTTTGTCCCTTCGAAAATTCAGTCTTAAACAGTTTCAACGCCTCTTCTGGTGAATCGGGTACAACAACGTCTTTTCCGTCCGACGTTGCACCAAGACTATTGTTCTCTTCGATTTCGTTCAAACGCTCCACGACTGGTAGTATGGCCCTTATGCCTTGTGCAACCATTGCCTTCTTCTTGCCACGCTCCTTCTGTATCGCGTCCGTCTTCTTCTTTTCTCTCGCATCTATTTTCATCTGCTCAGTCGCACTAAGTGTTTTCGATGCTTGAATCTTCTCGCGGTCGACAAGCAACCCGTGAGCTTTTGCTTGGCTACGTACTCTGTCGGCAACTTTTCCTTTCGCAAACGTAAGCAAATCCGCCAAACTTTCATCGCCGGCGTCCGAACCTTTCTTCGGTTTGGTCGTCGCACCGGCACCGTTGTCCCTGTTTCCTTCTTCGGTTATTGAACTCATCCTGCAGAAAAAACAAGTAAGAAAACGATTTCGTGTGTATGCTTATATAGAATAACTTTACGCGCCAACTCAAACAAATAAAATAAAAACTCGCGTTCGCCCTCAACCTCTCTTTCTCTCTCTCTCTCTCTCTGTTTGAAAAGGAAAAACAATTTGTTTCTTTCTTAAAAAATGTGTTAATTTTTTTTTTTTTTTTTTTAAATAAAAAAAATCGTATTATTTTTTTTTTATTTTTTTTTATTCATTCAAAAAAACCTTTTATCTACAAATTATAAGTATAAAAAGATACATTTATAATATAGGGCAGAAGAAAAATTAAAATTTGAACGAAGAACGAACCGGAAGAAGTGGACAAATTTTCATCAAAACTTGACTCGTTTCCTTCCTTGTTGGTTTTGCATTTGGTTCCGATTGGTTTACATTTGGTCCCGATTGATTGTTTACTAACGCACGTTGGTAGATTTTACCGTCGTGTTTCGTCTTCTTTTACTTTCTTTTTTTCTTCTTTATTGCTGCTCGTTTTTTTGCGGTGCGTTTCATCATGGAAGCATCCCCGGATCCACCACCGCCACCTCGTGAGCTTTTCTTCTTCACCAAAAGGTTTTGTTGGTCCCCGATTTTAGAAAGCGCGTGCAGCATTTCTGGGGTTACTTTGGCGGTTTTGTTGAAGGCCCGGGTAAAAGCAGCTTTGGTTTGTGGTTTCAAACGATCGTATGCCGTGGTGGCATTTGATTTTCCGGGAAGCGGCAAATGGATCTCTTTCATCGTGTCGAAGACGTCCTCCCGGGTCAGTCCGTACTCCTCCATGGCCGCAATGCTCTCCTGGACGCCGTCCTTCCCGTGGTGGACCAACGGCGACATGACGTGGTCCCGCAGGAACCCGAAATAGTCGAGGCGGACGGCACTCGCATTCGCGCTCGCCCGGTGGCCCATGTGCATGGACATTTGCTGAAGGATCCTACGCCGTTTGTTCCGCCGGGAATTGTGCCCCATCCACTCGGGAAACCCACAGTACCCCGTCACCGGGGCCTGGGAGATCGCCCCGACCCGTACGTTCAGCGCGGCGGCCTTCGTCAGCATGTCCCACCGCTGGTTCTTCCGGACGCAGGTCATGGCCAAATCCGCGTCGCTGACGGCGCTCGCCGCGTCGGCCATACGGCGCAGGTTGACGAACTTCGGGTCCCGGTTGCAATTCGCAACGCTGCTCAAGTAGTTCTGCTGGATCAACAACGGCATCAGGTCGTAGTCGACGAAAAACATGTTGATCCGGTCGTTCAGGCTGGCCTGGCGGGGGCACAGGATGTTCCCGGCGCAGTCGAAGGGGTTGAGGCGGAGGCTGGCGTCCTTCGAGACCGTGCCCATCCGATTCTTCATGTCGTTGTACGAGACCGCGACCCGACCATCTCCCTTCACCTTGACCTCTTGGCGCCACATTTGCAGCGAGTTCAGGACCTGCCGAATGTCGTTCCCGGTTTGCTCTACCAAGGCCTCCATCGCGTTCGGGGCAACGTCCAGCCCCTCCATTTCGGCGATCCGGAGCATCCGTTTGGCGACGGACGTTTTGTTCGGGCGCTGGAAGCGAAGGTCAAAGGCGTTGTTTGCGAGCGAGCGGACCTTTGTGCTCTGGCGGTCGTTGCAGATGCAGATGATCGGGGTTTTGCTTGTCTTTATGACCTTGATCAGCTCCGCCATCCCGCCTCGGTCGCCCGAGGACATCCCATCGACTTCGTCCATTACTATCAAGCGCTTTGGCTTCTTCCCCCCCCCCCAGGACAAGGACGAGGATTGGGTGACCTGATTCAATCGCGCTTCCAAGCCTTTCTTGCTTCGCGTATCGCTGGCGTTCATCTCGTACACCTCGTACCCCAAATGTTTTCCTATGATTGCGGCCGTCGACGATTTTCCAATCCCCGGCGGCCCCGATAGGAGCGCGGCCTTTGCGCCCGGGTTACCCTTCCCATACGGGGCCTTTTCGACTTTCTTCCGATGCCACGAGCTCCACTTCTTCAGCCAGTGCAAAAGGTTTCTAATGTTGGTCCCGTTCCCCACCAGGTCGTCCAAGACTTGGGGCTTGTACTTGTCCGCCCACAGCATGTTGACCGTGCTGGTGCTGCTCTTGGACCGTTTGGCCGCGGACGCGACGGAGACGACCATCTTCGACAGCTTCTTCTTCTTCTTTGCGGCCACCGCCGGCTTCGGTGCCACGGCCTCCGCCGGGGCACTCGCCGCGGCCGACACCAGGGCAATCACCTCGTCCTCGTTTACTATCTTGCAGCTCGGCAAACTTTTCGCAGTTTTGTACTTCTTGCTGGCCTCTACCGGGCGGCCATCCTCCAGCCTTAGCCCCGCCAACAAATGCGTCGTGCGGCTGCTGACGCTGCCGGTAACACGCCCCCCATGCTGCTTTATGAAATCCACCATGGCGTCCCTCTCGAACGATTCCAGGACCCCCGTGATGACAAAGGTTAGCCTCTCCAAACAGTCTTGCGGCCCGCTCGGGAAGGACTTTGCCCCCGTCTGGGAAACCGGGGAGGCGGCTTGGCTGGCGCCCCCGGCTGCTTGAAACTTACGCTTTTTTTGCATTGGCGCCTCAGCCATGGCACCATTCCCAGAGGGCTCGTTCTCTCCCGCAGTCTTCTGCTTCTTTGCATTAGTCCCCGCGGGCATCGGCAAGGCCTCTTTGCGCTTTTTCTGTACATCTACCGGCGGGGAGGTCCCTGTTTTCACCAAACCGGACGAAGCCGCGGCGGCTTCGACTGTCAAAGGTGTTTCAGGGGCAGCAGGCGGCGTGTCTGGCTTTGAGGGCGCTGCTTCCGCGAAAAATGCGTCTTGGCCCAAAGTGTTCGCCGGCGGGCTGCTGTCTGCCGCCGCCGTCTGCTTTTTAGACGCCGCCGGTGGATTACCGCCAAAAAAGGAACGAATGTCCATGTCCTGTACGTATATAAACTAAAAGAAAGAACTACTATTTCGGGCTTGATATGTTGTATCCATTCATAAATAAAGTGAAAGACCGTTTGAAATCCTAAAAAATTAAATGAAACTATATATTGAACTAGAACTAGAACTAGAACTAAAACACTGGATCACTGGATCACTGGAACACTTCACTCTTTCATTTTTGAATTTTGTGATGGAATGAACATTTTTGAATTTTTTTGTTTTTTTTGCGCGGCGACGGCGGTGGCGCGGGAAGTTCGTAGTGTATTAAGTACATAAACCTATCATATTATGATTCAGGGATTCTTTCAGGATTTGTTTTTCAGGGATTCATTCTTTCAGGGATTCTTTCAGGGATTCTTTCAGGATTCTTTCGAGATTTGTTCGGGATTCTTTCGGGATTTGTTCGGGATTCTTTCAGGGTTTCTTTCAGGAATTCTTTCAGGATTCTTTCAGGATTTGTTCAGGATTCTTTCAGGGATTCTTTCAGGATTCTTTCAGGATTCTTTTGAGATTTGTTCGGGATTTGTTCGGGATTCTTTCGGGATTTGTTCGGGATTCTTTCAGGAATTCTTTTGTGGGGTTTCTTTCGGTCTCCGATTGAGGAGAGTGTGTTCTAAGTTCTAAGTTGTAAAGAGTGGAGATGATTGAAAAGAATGTGAAAGCTGTGTAAGTTAAGTTAAAATTTAGTAGGAATTCTTCAAGTTGTATATCATCTTAAACAGAAAATTACCCCACTATCATTTCATGTAGCCCCCTCCTTCCATGGTTTGAATTTTTTGTTCTAGTTGTTGAATTTTTTCTTTCATTTGCTGGTTTTCTAATCGTATTTCTTTGATTGCTTGTATCATGAACGCTTGGAGACTAGGAGCATGGAATCCATTGGCAGTAAGTACATGCGGCAACTCCGATTTTAATTGACCTGGAGATATGCCAAAATGTCTATCTGCACCTAGCTGCACCCCTTCATCATCTGTGACGTTGGTGAAGACAGCTTCATCCTCTGTGATGCTGGTGGGGGTCGGTTCGTATTCGTAGCTGTACACGTCGAGCTTGCTGAGCATGTCGCTTGCAGACTCCGAAGACGAATCAAAGTGGACAATATTTTTTCTCATCTCTTCTGAATCGGCGTGAACATCGTCACTGTCACTGGTCAACAATCGCCGTCGCCGCCGTCCGTCGGTCTTGCAGACCCAAGCGTTACTCTGACGGCCAAGGATTTTTCCATTGGCGCAATTCAGGTCATGAATTTGTTTTAGTTTTGTGCTGAGGTAGTTAATCGCATTCCCAGTGCTGGTTTGCGACAAAATATTTTTTCCAGTGGTGGAAAGGGTGAACCCGCCAAAGGATACTGTGCTGGACGCGGACAATGTGGTAAATGACCCAGACCCCCCAGAGATGCCAACGTTTGATATTGAACCCCCGGTGATTGTCAACGAGTTCGACACGTATGCATCCTGTACTTCGTTCCCCTGCCAAGTCCCCGCCGCTATTGTCCCCGTGCTCGCCATACTCGTAAACGAACCCGTCGACCCAGAGATCGGCACCCCACTAATTGACCCGCCGGAAAGCGTCAGCGAGTTTGATACGTATTGATCCTGTACTTCGCTCCCCTGCCAAGTCCCCGCCGCTACTGTCCCCGTGTTCGCTATGCTGGTGAACGAACCTGTCGACCCGGAGATCGGCACCCCACTAATTGACCCGCCGGAAAGCGTCAGCGAGTTTGATACGTATGCATCCTGTACTTCGTTCCCCTCCCAAGTCCCCGCCGCTATTGTCCCCGTGCTCGCCATACTCGTAAACGAACCCGTCGACCCAGAGATCGGCACCCCACTAATTGACCCGCCGGTAAGCGTCAGCGAGTTTGATACGTAGTCATCCTGTACCTGAGACGCCTCCCACAACCCTGACGTTACTGTACCCACCGAGGTTATCTGCGTTTGGGCGCTATTGACACTCATCGTTCCCGCGGCAGAGAGTGAGAGTCCTGTCCCCGCATTTATGCAGACGGTCCCACTCGCGTCAGGAAAATTGATGGCACGGTTTGCCGTCGGGTTCGACAACGTCAATGATGTTGCAACGCCATTTGTAGTGGCCCCCTCTAGCTTAAACGGCGTGCCGCCAAGCACGTAGCCGTTGAAAGTTAAATGATCCGCCTCAGCATCTCCAAGCGTTACTTTTCCCTGAAAACTTGCAATTGAATTAATTGTTGTTGTATCCGTCGTCGCCCCATTGCCAAGCACCACATTGCCGTTGGCTGTCAGCGTACTCGTGAAGGTCGCGGCCCCGTTAGCAGTGATGGCACCGTCCAACGTAGCCGGACCGGTTACCGTTGTTGTCGCTTTGACCGTGAGGGCGTCAGCCGCTGCATCTCCGAGGGTAATATGGTTGTTAAAGCTTGCATCGGCGTTGAAGGTGCTGGTCCCGCCTACCGTCACTGTGTCGGCCCCTTCATTGCCCAGAATTATATTGCCGTTGGCTGTCAGCGTACTCGTGAAGGTCGCGGCCCCGTTAGCAGTGATGGCACCGTCCAACGTAGCCGGACCGGTTACCGTTGTTGTCGCTTTGACCGTGAGGGCGTCAGCCGCTGCATCTCCGAGGGTAATATGGTTGTTAAAGCTTGCATCGGCGTTGAACGTGCTAGTGGCCCCAACCGTCAACTGATCGGTGGTCTCATCCCCCAAGATTGTATGCCCGTCCACTGTCAGTGCGGCATTCATCTTCACCGTATCACTAACATCCGTGTCCCCCAAAATAGTGTTGCCTTTGACCTCAAATGCGGAGTTCCCCGTCAGTATTGTCGTGGTCGCCGTGATAGTGACCGTATCCTGTGCGTCGGAGTTGCCAAGCTGAGTGTTGCCATCTACTGTCAGCGCGGCATTCATTTTCACCGTATCGCTGTCGTCCGTATCTCCCAAAATAGTGTTGCCTTTGACATCTAATGCCGAGTTCCCCGTCAGCGTTGTCGATACAGCATTGATTTGGACGGTATCGGCAGCATCGTCGTTCCCAAGGGTCGTACTACCCTGGACAATTAAATTCGATGCCCCGGTAAGCGTCGTGGTCGTAGCCGTGATCGTGACAGTGTCGGCAGTGTCCGTGTCTCCAAGTTGTGTGTTGCCTTTGACGTCTAGTGCAGAGTTCCCCGTCAGCGTTGTCGTGGAAGCCGTGATCGTC
>Ga0099797_100976_pt1 | contig 16362 bp, 9 predicted proteins | sample Uncmet_Sort48C_1_FD_89871 | JGI IMG/M metagenome (GOLD analysis project Ga0099797, IMG submission 89871) | Marine eukaryotic communities from CALCOFI LINE 67, Pacific Ocean - C012_Sort48C_1 | ecosystem: Environmental > Aquatic > Marine > Oceanic | place: Pacific Ocean: Monterey Bay | collected...
CGTTGCCACTGGTCTCACCCTCGTTTGCACTGGCATCGTCGTCGTTGCCGCTGGTCTCACCTTCTGCCTGCTCCTGCGCGACTACCCCCATGAGAGAACGGAGCACGAGCTCGCGATCAGAGTCATTCATGAGGTTCACGCTGCTAACCCAAGACTCAGGAGACTCCAAAAGGAGTGCCAAAGCGGACAGAGACACTTTACGGAAGGACATTTTTTTTTCGCGAAAAAAAATTTCAATCAAGAAAAACGTTCTGAGTCAGAGTCAGATCTTTTATTATTGTTGGTTATATTATCGTTGGGTAATTCGGATTTTTTTTTTTTTGGAATCTGTTCCCAATGTTCAACGGTCTCTTTATGTTTTTTTTTAAAAAAATACTCTGTCCAAAGATATCCTCCTCGGGCAGATAATGGTTTTAAATTTTAGAACTTTGTTGGGTTAACTTTTCTAAAATAAAATTGATTTATGCAAAATGGTATACTCGGTACTGAGTATACACTTGGTAGGGAATAATTTTAAATTATTAATTTATGTTCAGAAAAGATATGTTAGCGATTCAGTTCCAGATTTATATGAGAACAATAGCAGTTCGAATCCGAAGAAGCGACGTGCTATTTTATGCAAGTTTTTGTTTATGAATTATAATTCTGTTTGTAGTACTACGTCAGTTCGATCTTGATCAAAACTATCGAAATCCGAAGAGTTCGATGTCGTTTTTCGATCAAAGGGCTATGCAGTTCTTCTCCTTTTTTCCTTCTTTTCTAGAAGTTTCTTCTACGCCGTCAGTCAATCTGTTTAATCTGTTCGATGATCTGTTCGAATCTTCGATTTTTCTATCGGCGCCAGTCAGTCGGTCTTTCTTCTGTTCTAGACAACACGTCTAAGCTTTCCTAAAGGATTGGTGTTAGGATGTGTTGTTTTATAAAAGTTTTGTTTCGCTCTGGATGAAATGGAAATCATGATTGTTGAATGGCTTCGGAATCGCAATGGAATCAATATGGACAACAAACAAAGCTAGCTAGGATCATTCCTCACCTTCCTCACCACACTTACCGCATCAATGTCACACAAAACGCACTCAGACTTAGAGCTCACGCTTCTCACTCCACTTTCACGCTCACGTCATTTCATTTTTTTGTTCATTCGTCACGCACAACAGTCTCACGCTTTTTTTTTCACCTCTCAACACTCTTGCTTCGATTCGGATCTCACAAGACTCACACAAGACATCTCCACACTGACACAAGACCTCAAGACCCCCAACATTTTCAAACTCGTCAACAAATCAAACTTATCAAAACACAAGCATCACAGATCAAACATACTTCTTTTTTTTTTTTACAAGCATACACTGCGCGTACACTTGCCTTACAACTGCCGTAGAGCGCTTCCTTACACATTCAGAATACCCCTGACCAGCTGAGGTCACAAACACAAATCAACTGAATTCAGCTTTTTTTTTTTTGCTGAACACCAGAACCAAATACCGCTGCAACTTCAGGTCGAGAAACTTCGTAACGTTAGAAACTCAAACGATTAGGGTTTCTGTTTCGTAGTTCTTCACAGCAGGTAGCCCGTGTTCCATATCCACTGCAACAAAGACACCGCTTAAAACACAGCTCCAACCCTCCTTGTTGCCATCTGAATACACCTCGCAAGTCGTTTTTTCGTTGAAATCAAGGCGCTTCCCGACTTTCTCAATTTAGCCACATCTGCAAAGCGCAAATTGAAGAAAGTCGGACTTTGTCTCAGCTGTAAACGGGCGAAACTTATCAGCTTCAAAAAGTGCGAGATGACTGCTGCAATCTTGTGGCTGTTTCACTCTCACACTCTGACACAGCTGTTTGTGCATTCTGATAACATTCCCGATCCAAAATGCAGCTGCTTCAACTCTCAACACAGATCGCCCTGCAGATCCATCTGCACTTCAATCTCAAAAAATGTCGAAATTGGATATGCTTCCCGCTTTTGTCCTTTGAATCCACAGACCTCGCTTCAAAGCCGCGGAATATCCAACAAGATACAGCTGGTATTTGACTTCTGAGATTCTGACAGAAATCATTCGAGTTTGTTTCCATCACAAATCGCATCAGATACAGCCACTTAACCGCTTCTACAACAAATACAGCTGAAATTTCAGTGGTTGAGATTTTCCATCAAAAAGTTGAAATGAGAATGGTTCCCGACTTTTTGCGTATTGCCACAATCAGAAGCAAACTGAGGGTTCTGGTGCGACAATTGCTGGCTGTCTGCGAAATGCAGCTTCATGGTCGCTTTCCTTCCCAGCGATTTGGATACAGCTTGATCATCGCTTTTGGACCTACAACGATGGATACAGCTTGATCATCGCTTTTGGACCTACAACGCTGGATACAGCTCATTCTTCCCAGAGATTTGGATACAGCTGGATTATCGCTTTTGGACCTACAACGATGGATACAGCTTGATCATCACTTTTGGACCTACAACGCTGGATACAGCTCATTCTTCCCAGAGATTTGGATACAGCTGGATTATCGCTTTTGGACCTACAACGATGGATACAGCTTGATCATCGCTTTTGGACCTACAACGCTGGATACAGCTCATTCTTCCCAGAGATTTGGATACAGCTGGATTATCGCTTTTGGACCTCCAACGCTGGATACAGCTTGATCATCGCTTTTCTCATCCACAACGCTGGATACAGCTGGATTATCGCTTTTCTTGTGCATAAAAATGGATACAGCTGGAATATCGCTTTTGGACCTACAACGGTTGACTGCAGCTTGATCATCTTGCTCAGCCTTCACAACACAGTCACAAAAATGGATACAGCTGAGTCGTCAGTGACGAAGATATCGCTCAAATACAGCTGCTTTTGTGTTCTGCTCAATGTGGGCATGCTTGAGAGCCAGCCGAGTCAGCATTTGACGATCAGAATTGACGCGCCATCTCAAGTTCAATCAAAACAACCAGGCCCACTCCGAGACTGTGATGCTCAACAGATATAAACGGTGATCCTCAGAGACTGGCTTCTCGGCCAGAGAAAAGAACGCGCCAAAAAAATTCGAGAGAACGTCGCGAAAAAAAATCGAAAGAACATTACAGCAAACAAAAAAACTCGAGGACATAAACCCCTCTTTTTCATCGAGAGAACACTGCAGACAAATTCTCATGACACCGACAAAAAGAATTTGTGTTCTTTGATCGTTACGATTGTTGGAGCCGTTACGGTTGTTTCATTTTGGAGCTCGAATTGACACTCCTCTGTTGGTATATAGTCTTGCGCTCTTCTCCCGGAGAAATTGAGTTCTAATCTCTCCCAAAAGTTTTCGTTTTTTCTTCTTCTTGAATTCTTTTAGAATTGTCGAGTTTTGAATTCTTTTCAAATTCTGTCAGTACTTAGTAGACTCCTCTCCATGGTAGACTCCTCTCCTTTTTTTCCGTGTATGGTATAGACTCGATGTCATGTAGACTCCTCTCCTTCTGCAACAAGAGAGTCAATTTATCAGTCTCGTAAATCTCGTATATCATAAATCATCAGATCAATCAGATTCATGCGGAAACTCAGTCCGAAGACCAAGCGCACCGCTTATAAGAAAGTCATTTCAGTCAGTTTGTTTTTAACTTCTTTTCTTCAAGATATTTCTTCCATGCTGGCAGCTGCATGCAACATAAGTTAGCCTTCTGATTCGACCCGAAGCCCGGAGGCCTGGTGTCTTTCAGAAAACGCCTTACGTTACGCCGTTTTTGACTCCTGTGAAGGTTAATTATTTTTTTTTCAACAGTTCCTCATGTATGTATTCATGATGTGATTTTATAGATGATAAAAATTAGTTCGCAAAATTGTAGGTCCCTCCTCCGTACGAGTACGGAGTGAAGGCTTATATAGAATAGAAGGCTAGCCACCTCAAAATTCGTGGCGAATATAGGAAGTCGATTCATTGTATAGGAAGTTGATTTGAAGTTCTTTTTTTCTTTAGTTCTTTTTAGTTCTTCAGTTCTTCTTTTAAAGAGTCCACCTCACATATGGTATGGATTTTTTTTTATAAGTTTATAACTCTTTTGAAGACCAATAAGACCAGTACGAATACCAGTCTCAGTCAAGCAAATCCATTTTTCGTTTTTCATTCATTTTCAAAAATGTATATCTTTGAAATAATTTCCAATCATAGATACTGAGAGTCTCCCCTAAGGGAGGACTACAGCTCGCATCACAGACTCCCCCCCCCGAATGATATCATTCTGAAAGGATCGTTAAGAAGAAAAATGAGAAAAGGGAGCCTGTAAATATGATAAAAATTTGTTTTTCATAGACCATCTAGAATGAAATCAAGGCATGCTGATGTCATAAGATTCCTCTATGTGGGGTAATTGCTAAGCAAATTCTATTTTTGCTAAGCAATTTGGGGCAATAGCTAGGTCAAAGTTGTTGTTTTGTGTGTCAGAATTTTCAATCTTTCTTTGTTTTAGCAAGTAACTTATAAGCTTCTTGCTTACTTCCTCTGTGAGAGTCATTTTACTTCCTCTGTGAGAGTCATTCCTCTGTGAGAGTCAATTTTTGATCAAATTTCGAGACGCGATCAGAATAAAAACAGGCTGTGTAACTTAAGAGAGCCAAATACTGGCATCCCACTAAGTAGCGTTCCTTCCAGCGCAATGCTGTCGATTCCTCAGAAGATGTAATATAGGTTTATTGTTGCCTCCTCTCCTATTGCCTCCTCTCCTTTTTTTTTTTCACTTTCTGTGATGAAATTTTTGCTTTCTCCTAGTAATCACGCAAGGAGCGCAGTCCTCTTTTTCTCTGATGTAATTCGATCTCTCTAGACTCACTTTTAAGGCAAGAACATGCCATGTTAGATGGCCTGATCTCTTCGTCAAGCCAAGAACATGGCCTGATTAGAACGAGAATCACTTAAGCCAAGAACATACATTGTATGAACAGCAGCCCCTGAATGAACAAGAATCCCGAAAAGAAGGAAGACAAAGAACCCTTCATGTGCTGCGATGAACTGGTCCAGTCGTCATCTTGCAGGGGTCTGTTCGCAGGAGCTCCGAATCCATCCGGACGTGATTGGTAGACGATTTTCTGTGTCGATGGATTGGATTCCGCAACCTTCTCCATAGCCTGTTGAATTGCCGTCGGAGGCTGCAAAGCCGTCTGCGTCGTGCCATAAGTGTAAATATCGGCGCGCGCATACTGCAAATCTTGAGCGGACATGCCGAAGGCTTGGGTGATGTTCACGGCTGCCTTGATAGCTGGATCGTCGTTCATTTTCACGGCGGAAACAACCATGTACGTTTGTAACATGGCCGTTGTAGTGTCGCCACTGGAGATCGCCTGCTGGGAAATTTGCTTTGCTTGCTCGATGCTTTCTGTGCGCGATTCCGCTTCGGCGGCTGGGATAGCGAAAGTCATTGTAGTCTTATACTTGTAAGACTTCTCATCGGTATCCGAAGTGACGGGGACTTCTTCGTGGACTGTACATCCGGTGTGGAGAGCGATGCCACCGGATGCGTCGTTCGTGATGCAGTGTCCGAGAGAACCAGCAGCGGCACAGAAAGTATTGGCGATAGGTTTTTCGATACTGACTTGGCAATGTTCGAGAGATGGGTAAAGAACTGCACCAGCAAGCCAGGAAGCTTCAGCTGTGGCGTTATCTGTGTCAGAGGCGGGAATTTGCCCGGCTTGTTGGAGCGATTGACATCCGATAAGACCATTGGTGAGAGAAAACGCATCACAAAATAAATTGTAAGCCTTGTGAACATTGTCCGCATTTTCTTGGAGGTGACGCTGGAAGCTGGCACCTTTGTGAAGCAAGAGCTTGCTTCCCGCACTTTTAGCAGCCGCTTTCGTTGGGTTCTTCAATTCCAAAAGATTGACAGTGCTGGCACGGCGTCTCGCAGGAGCAGTGCCAGGCGGGTCAAACGGCGGCACAACTTGGACTTCCGCCGTGAGCACGAAGTCTGTCTTTGTCCCATCAGCTGGGGGGGCTTTTGTAGCGGTCAACTCAGCGGCACCAGAAGGCATCGCTTCGATTGGCAGTTGAGGACTTTGACCACCGTCATTTCCAGCGCCGTTTCCTGCGTCGGCGTCAGGATTTTCACCTCCATCATTTCCTGTGTCTGCGCCGCTGTCTGCCCCGCTGTCCGCTCCACTGTCTGCCCCGCTGTCTGCACCGCTGTCCGCTCCGCTGTCTGCTCCGCTGTCTGCGCCATCAGGTTGGTCTGCACCCGAAGATTCAGGTGGGGAATCCACGGAATCAGGCTCATCATCTCCCGAAGATTCTGCTTCTCCCGATGAGTCTGCTTCTCCCGATGATTCTGCTTCTCCCGATGAGTCCGCTTCTCCAGATGAGTCTGCTTCTCCCGATGAGTCTGCTTCCCCAGAGGAGTCACCCAAATCACCAGATGAGTCTGCTTCTCCCGATGAGTCCGCTTCTCCCGATGAGTCTGGGTTTTCTGGTGCTGGAGTTTCTTCTGGTGCTGGAGTTTCCTCTGGATCTTCGTCAGTGGCGTTGCCCCCTTCATCTGGCCCTGCAGGTGCCTCAGTTTCTTCTGGTGCTGGCGTTTCTTCTGGTGCCGGAGTCTCTCCTGCACCCGGTGCTGGAGTTTCTTCCGGATCGTCCCCAGAAGCCGAAGAAGCGTCGTTGCCAGTAGTTTCTTCCTCCGGGGCAGGGGTTGTCTCGTCTTCCGGATTCGCTGCTGCATCAGGGCCCTCGGCTGGCACCGCAGTCGTAGTGTCTTCTTCTTCCTCTTCTTCTTCACCGGAAGCGTTGTCACCAGAAGCGTCGTCATCAGTACTGTTGTCATCGGTCGCGTTTGCGTCATCAGTTGCGTTTGCGTCATCCGTTGCGTTTGCATCATCAGTCGCATTCGCATCATCAGTCGCATTCGCGTCATCAGTTGCGTTTGCGTCATCCGTTGCGTTTGCATCATCAGTCGCATTCGCATCATCAGTCGCATTCGCGTCATCAGTTGCGTTTGCATCATCCGTTGCGTTTGCGTCATCCGTCGCGCTTGCATCATCCGTCGCACTCGCATCATCCGTCGCACTCGCATCATCCGTCGCATTCGCATCATCAGTCGCGTTTGCGTCATCAGTCGCGCTTGCGTCATCCGTCGCGCTTGCATCATCAGTCGCATTCGCATCATCAGTCGCGCTTGCGTCATCCGTCGCGCTTGCGTCATCCGTCGCGCTTGCGTCATCCGTCGCGCTTGCATCATCCGTCGCGCTTGCATCATCCGTCGCGCTTGCATCATCCGTCGCGCTTGCATCATCCGTCGCGCTTGCGTCATCTGTCGCGCTCGCATCATCAGTCGCACTTGCATCATCCGTCGCGCTTGCATCATCCGTCGCGCTTGCATCATCCGTCGCGCTTGCATCATCCGTAGCGTTTGCATCATCCGTCGCACTCGCATCATCCGTCGCGTTTGCATCATCAGTCGCATTCGCGTCATCAGTTGCGTTGGCGTCATCCGTCGCACTCGCATCATCCGTCGAGTTTGCGTCATCCGTCGCACTCGCGTCATCAGTCGCACTCGCATCATCCGTCGCACTCGCATCATCCGTCGCATTCGCATCATCAGCGGCATTCTCATCATCAGTCGCGTTTGCGTCATCAGTGGCATTCTCATCATCAGTCGCATTCGCATCATCCGTCGCGTTTGCGTCATCAGTCGCACTCGCATCATCCGTCGCATTCGCGTCATCCGTCGCGTTCGCGTCATCAGTCGCGTTCGCGTCATCGGTCGCGTTTGCGTCATCAGTGGCGTTCTCATCGTCAGTCGCGTTTGCGTCATCAGTGGCATTCTCATCATCAGTCGAGTTTGCATCATCCGTCGCATTCGCGTCATCAGTCGCGTTTGCGTCATCGGTCGCGTTTGCATCATCAGTCGCATTCGCGTCATCAGTCGCGTTTGCATCATCCGTCGCATTTGCATCATCCGTCGCATTCGCGTCATCAGTCGCGTTTGCATCATCCGTCGCGTTCGCGTCATCAGTCGCGTTCGCATCATCAGTCGCGTTCGCATCATCCGTCGCGTTTGCGTCATCAGTCGCATTCGCGTCATCAGTCGCGTTTGCGTCATCAGTCGCGTTTGCATCATCCGTCGCATTCGCGTCATCAGTCGCGTTCGCATCATCCGTCGCGTTTGCGTCATCAGTCGCATTCGCGTCATCAGTCGCGTTTGCGTCATCAGTCGCATTCGCATCATCAGTACTGTTGTCGTCGCTGGCATTGTCATCAGTACTGTTGTCATCGCTGGCATTGTCATCAGTACTGTTGTCATCAGTCGCGTTTGCGTCAGTGCTGTTGTCATCGGTCGCGTTCGCATCAGTACTGTTGTCATCAGACGTGGCAGAGGTGTCAGATGTATCAGAGCTGTTGTCATCATCGCCTGTTGTTTGTCCGCTGTCATCAGAAGATGTGTCAGTGGTAGGCGCGTTATCATTCTGCGCAGTGACACCCATCAAGAGCGCAACATGCGGCCTCTTCATGAGATTCGTAGTAACCAGCCAAGAATCAGGCCCCTCCGAAAGGAGAGCCAATGTAGCCAGGAATGTTTTGCGGAGTGATGCCATTTTTTCTTCTCTTTTGCTTTGCGGAATGCTTTCCTTTAGTTCCCAATGTTGCGTGCAATGTTGCAGTTCGTTGGTTTCCTATTACTATTCCGATAGAACAGAATTCCCAATGTTCTCAACGTTCTCAGTTCGGATTGTATTATCCCAATAGTATTCCCAGTTGGTCCTCAATCGTTGTCCAATATTTTTTTTTTTGTTCAAAAAATTTTTTGCAAAAAAAATGATATCTCTCGATTCTCAACAGAAAAACAATATCTCTTTTGCGCTGATATACTCACTCGTCTACTGAGTTTTGAAGATAGATATCTTTTAATGTCGATTTTGTAATATACTCACTCGTCTACTGAGTTCTTCGAATAGGAGACTCGTCAGTTGTCAGTGTTTTCTGCTTATATTAAAAAAGCAGTTCGAATTCTGAATTATCGCTTGCTCTGCAAATATTATTATTTTCACAGAAATTAGAATTCTGCAAATATTGCAGCTCTTTCTTTTTTCAAAAAGCGTTGCTTCTTTTCTCTTTTCTGGTATCGGTTAGTCCGAGGACTGGTTGATCGCAGAATTATTAGATTTTTTTCTTGTGAAAGAAAAAATGCGCAATGAATTATACTTTATGAACAACCGGGTCAGCTCTAGAGCTGGTGTAACCTACTTTATACCGTAGATTAGCAAGGTTGTATGTATATGGATGCACTATGTCGCTTCGCGAGTACCGTGCTGGGACTATTTTTTGGTTTTTTCGCTCTGAAAAGATCAGAATGTGATGGAAGAAATTATCGTAATGGAAAAAGTTAATCAATTGGAAGGAAGTTAAGGAACTACTAACGCAATCTTTCGCAACCATCGTCGCTCTCTCTCTCTCAGAATGTCATCACAGAGCGTCATCATCACAACTCTCATCACGCTTCACATTTTGTTTGTCAATTGCCACGTTTTCTTCTCCAGATCTCATTTGCGCCATATGATTTCTCAGGCCTCTTTCACAATTTTTCTCATTTCACAACTCGCGCTCGCCTCACAACTCATCTCAAACATAGCATTTTTTTTTTACAACACCACTCTAATTTCACGCACTCGACATTCGCAGCCTGTGTCCTCAACTCCGAAACATCATATAACAAACACACCATTGTTGTAAGTACTCATATCAGAATCTTCACCCGCAAACGCAAGACTCGTCACAGCATCTGGGGCACACAAGACAAGTCACTGCCCACACTGACACACGCCTTCATTGACTCTTCCGACAATGTTGTGAGACTGAATCTGAGACCGCGTCACCCGTGGATATTATCATTTGGTAACCGTATCCGTCCACTGTGGACAGAAGATGCATTGCTCGGTCGATGTTCTCTCTGCGTGCTTCAGCTTCGGAAGCTGGGATAGCGAAGATCGCGAGCGTCATCGTCGTTTTGTATTTGTATTTCTTCTCAATGTCTTCTCAATGTCGTTTTCGGTGATTGGGACTTCTTCGTGGACTGTGCAACCTGTGTGCGGAGCGATGCCGCCGGATGCGTCGTTCGTATTAAATACACTGTCCGAGAGAGCCCGCAGCGGCGCCTGTAGGAGGTGTTGCTTTTCATTGTGTTGTCGTCTGTTCTCGCTGCCGCGAAAGTGTTTTGCTTTGTGGCTCAAATTCAGTTGGAGCTCTGATCTGGGTTGCAGATGTAGCTCACTTCTTGCTGGTTCTTCTTGCTGGTGCGGCAGTAGGTGCCTCAAACGGTGGCACGATTTGGAGGACTTCGTGGGTGAGGATGAAGTCGACGGAAGATGGTGGCGCATCCTCGGCAGTCAATTCTGTGGCGCTTTCGTTGCAGTCAATTCTGGGGCGCCCGGCAATGATCGCAGCTCGTGCTGCGTTGTTTCCAGCTGGTGCACCGCCAGTCGCCTTGTCAAAAATGATTTTTGAAAAATCACATCGCTGAATCTCTCCCCACAACACCTGCTGTCGCAACAGCTTGGCTGTCGCTTTTTTACCTGCTGTCGTTTTTTTACCTGCTGTCGTTTTTTTACCTGCAATGGATCGCTTTTTTACCTGCTGTCGTTTTTTTACCTGCAGTGGACTACTCCTTTTCTTATCCTAATATCCACAACGATGGATACTGTTCGATTATCCCTTTCCTTATCCACAACGATGGACACTGTTCGATAATATCGGTCTTCGTTCAAACACAGCTTTTTCCGTTCAAACACAGATGTTTTCCTTTCTTGAATGATGAAGAAGACCGCAACTCTAATAATCATGAGACTCACAAATCACACACTTTCTCGGACACACCTCGGACACACAACCTCGGACACAATGACTTTCTCGGACTGGTGAGTTAGGGAGAAAAGAAAATCAAAGGTAAGGACAAAGAAAATCACGAAGCAGATAGATACGGCACTCCATATCGAAACAGACTCATAGTTCATTGATTCATTATCCATATCGAAACAGTCGTCTCAAACAAGTATCCATTTCGAGAGAACCTCCTTCTTGAAGTACATCGAGAGAACACCGCCAACCCACTCTCAAGACACCGACAAAAAGAACTTGTTCTTAAGTTTGATCCCAGCCTGAGCCGGTATTTGATCGTTACGGTTGCTGTGGAGCCGTTACGGTTTAGCTTTCTTTTGGAGCTCGAAAGTGACACTCCTTTGTTTTGTTGGTATAGTCCTGCACTCTTCTCCTGAAGAACTCTTCTCCTGGAGAACTCTTCTCCTGAAGAAAAGAACCGGAGAATGCATGTACTGTCCCCGTTTTTTCTTCTTAAATTCTTTTTTATAGTTGAATTCTTTTCAAATTCAATGGTAGACTCCTCTCCTGTGTGTTAGTAGACTCCTCTCCGTTATTTTCTGTGGTAGACTCCTCTCCGTTATTTTCTGTGTATAGAATCGATGTCATGTTTTAATTCCTCTCCTTTTTTTGTGTTTATGATATTTCCATTTCCTTGCGACTGTCTTGAATCCGCACCGAATTCAATTTTCTCGAATCCGATTAGAGAATCAATTTATCAGTCTGGTATATAAAGTAATCAGATCAATCAGATTCAAATCATTGCGGAAACTCAGTCCGAGGACCAAGATTTCTCCGCTGAGGATGCCTAGACTTCGAAACTCAATTTAAATTAAATTTAATTTAGATTGAACTGCGTGGCTTGGCATATCCTCATTATAATCAGTGGTCATTTCAGTCAGTTTCTTGGCCATTCTTTTTATTAACATCGCAATGCTTTTTCCAATGGTCACTCTCCCTTCTTTTCTTTTCTTCTCTTTTCTTTAAAATATTTCTTCTTAGTTCTAATGACAATATACAGGCATGATGAAACACTGTCCAGTAGCTCGGCTCTAAAAAACCAGAGCCCTGAGGCCCCGTGTTTTTCAGAGTCACAATCTACTTGCGCCTTGTGTTACACCGTTTTTGAGAAGGTCGATTGTTTTTCATATGTTTTCATGATGTGATTTTTGATGATAAAAATTAGTTCGCAAACTTAAAGACTTCTTACCTTCCTCCGTACGAGTACGGAGTGAAGGCTTATATAATAGAAGGCTAGCCACCTCAAAACTCGTGGCTGATATAGGAAGTTGATTTTATAGGAAGTTGATTTCATAGGAAGTTGATTTTTAGAGTCCACCTCACATATGGATTTTTTTTTTCTTTTAAATAAGTTATAACTCTTTAAGACTAGTACGAGTACCAGCCTCAATCAAGCAGATTAATTTTTCGTTTTTCATTCATTTTCAAAAGTGTTCAACATCTTTGAAATAATGTCCAGTCATAGATACTGAGAGTCTCCCCTGAGGGAGGACGAGTCCTATCAGATTCATAGACCATCTAGAATGAATATCAGAAACCTACATCTGAACGCAAGGCATGCTGATGTCATAAAGATTCCTCTATGTGGGGTAATTGCTAAGCAATTTGGTGGGGCAATAGCTAGGTTAAAGTTTTTGTTTTGTGTCAGAAGTTTTTTCTGTCATTGTGTGTGTCAGTGTAGATTGTAATTTTCAAAATTTTATCAGGATTAGAATGTGTGGAGAATTAACATCATAGGACAAGAATCATTTACGATTCCTTTTTTTCATCGTTCTTTTCTCCTGCTTTACTTGAAATGAGAGTCATTCTAGATCAATTCCGAATTTTTGAATCGTGTGTCAGAATAAAAACAGGCTGTGACTCGTGAGAGCCAAATACTGGCATCCCAATAAGTAGCGTTCCTTATAGCGTAGAAGCGCTGTCGATTCCTCAGGAGATGTTCTGTTAATGCCTCCTCTCCTATTGCCTCCTCTCCTTTTTTCACTTTCTGTGATAATTTTGTTGCTTTACACAAGGAGCGCAGTCCTCTTTTACTCTGATGTAATTCGATCTCTCTCACTTAAGGCAAAAACATGTCATGTTACGTGGCCTGATCTCTCAATCAAACCAAGCACATAGCCTGATTAGAACGAGAATCACTTAAAGTGACACTTAAGCCAAGAACATGCCTTGCATGAACAGCAATCCCATGCTGAAAAATGCAAATCCTGAAAACGAAGACACGCCTTTCATCTGCTGCGATGAACTGGTCCAGTCATCATCTTGCAGCGGTCGATTTGCAGGGGCGAACCCATCTGGACGTGCCTGGTAGACGATTTTCTGCGTCGATGGGTTGGATTCGGCGACTTTCTCCATGGCCTGTTGAATAGCTGTGGGAGGTGCCAAAGCCGTCTGCGTCGTGCCATAAGTGTAAATATCCGCCCGTGCATACTGGAGGTCTTGAGCAGACATGCCGAAGGCTTGGGTGATGTTCACCGCTGCCTTGATAGCTGGATCGTCGTTCATTTTCACGGCAGAAACAACCATGTACGTTTGGAGCATGGCCGTTGTGGTATCGCCACTGGAAATCGCCTGCTGGGAAATTTGCTTCGCTTGTTCGATGCTTTCTGTACGCGATTCCGCTTCGGCGGCTGGGATAGCGAAAGTCATTGTCGTCTTATACTTATAAGATTTTTCATCGGTATCCGAAGTGACGGGAACCTCTTCATGGACTGTGCATCCCGTGTGGAGAGCGATGCCGCCGGATGCGTCGTTCGTGATGCAGTGTCCGAGAGAACCAGCAGCGGCGCAGAACGTATTGGCGATAGGCTTCTCAATAGAGACTTGGCAGTGTTCGAGAGATGGGTAAAGAACTGCTCCGGCAAGCCAGGACGCTTCAGCTGTGGCGTCATCTGTGTCAGAAGCGGGAATTTGCCCAGCTTGTTGGAGCGATTGGCAGCCGATAAGACCGTTGGTGAGAGAAAACGCATCACAAAATAGATTGTAAGCCTTGTGAACATTGTCGGCGTTTTCTTGGAGGTGACGCTCGGATTTGCCACCTTTGTGAAGCAAAAGCTTGCTGCCCGCACCTTTAGCAGCCGAGCCTTTCGTTGGGATCATCAAATCCGAAAGATTGACATTCTTGGTGCTGGCACGGCGTCTCGCAGGAGCAGTGCCAGGTGGGTCAAACGGTGGGACCACTTGGACTTCCGCCGTCAGCACGAAGTCTGTCTTCGTCCCATCAGCTGGGGGCGCTTTTGTAGCGGTCAACTCGGCGGCACCAGAGGGCATCGCTTCAATTGGCAATTGCGGATTTCCATTTCCTCCATCATTGTTATTTGCACCGCCTGCGTCATTTCCGTTCCCTGCATCAGCGTCAGGTCCACCATTTTCACCTCCCTCGTTTCCTGCGTCTGCACCGCTGTCCGCTCCACTGTCTGCCCCGCTGTCTGCGCCATCAGGTTGGTCTGCACCCGAAGATTCCGGTGGGGAATCCACGGAATCAGACTCGTCTCCTGAAGATTCCTCATCTCCCGAAGATTCAGCCTCTCCAGAGGAGTCGCCCAAGTCACCGGATGAGTCCGCTTCTCCAGATGAGTCTGCGTTTTCTGGTGCTGGAGTTTCTTCTGGAGGTGCCTCTGTTTCTTGTGGAGGTGCCTCAGTTTCCTCCGGATCTTCGTCACCGCTTGAGTTGCCGCCGTCTGCTGAAGGTGCTGGAGTTTCTTCTGGTGCTGGCGTTTCTTCTGGTGCTGGAGTTTCTTCTGGTGCTGGCGTTTCTTCTGGTGCTGGCGTTTCTTCCGGAGCGTCGTCCCCCCCAGATGCGTCGTTGCCAGATTCGTCGTGACCGTCGCCAGCAGCTTCTTCCTCAGGAGAAGTCTCCTCTTCCGGATTCGCTGCTGCGTCAGGGCCGTCATCGTCAATGCTCTCGGGTGGCGCCGCAGTCGTGACGTCTTCTTCTTCCTCTTCTTCGTCACCGGCAGCGTTGTCACCAGAAGCGTTGTCGCCAGAAGCGTTGTCACCAGAAGCGTCGTCACTGGTGGCGTCGTCACCAGAGGCGTTGTCACCAGAAGCGTTGTCATCAGTGGCGTTTGCGTCATCAGTGGCGTTTGCGTCATCAGTGGCATTCGCATCATCAGTCGCATTCGCATCATCAGTCGCGTCGTCGTCGATGTTGGTTTCGCCGCTGTTATTGTCGCCGCTGTTGTTATCGCCACTGTTGTCGTCACCGCTGTTATTGTCACCGCTGGCGTTGTCGCTTGTGGCATTGGCATCGGTACTGTTGTCATCACTCGCGCTTTCATCATCAGTCGAGTTCGCGTCATCACTCGCGCTTTCATCATCAGTCGAGTTTGCGTCATCACTCGCGCTTTCATCATCAGTTGAGTTTGCGTCATCACCCGCGTTATCACCACTGGCCTGGTCACCACTGGCCTGGTCACCGCTGGCCTGGTCACCGCTGGCCTGGTCACCGCTGGCCTGGTCACCGCTGGCCTGGTCACCGCTGGCCTGGTCACCGCTGGCCTGGTCACCGCTGGCCTGGTCACCGCTGGCCTGGTCACCGCTGGCCTGGTCACCGCTGGCCTGGTCACCGCTGGCGCTGGTATCAGAGCTGTTAGATGTGTCGCTGCTGTTGTCGCCGCTGTTATTGTCGCCGCTGTTGTTGTCACCACTGTTGTTGTCGCCACTGTTGCCGCTGTTGTTGTCCCCACTGTTGTTATCGCCGCTGTTGTTGTCACCGCTGTTATTGTCACCACTTGCGCTCGTATCAGACGTGTCAGAGCTGTCGCTGCTGTTGTCGCCGCTGTTATTGTCGCCGCTGTTATTGTCACCACTGGCGTTGTCGCTTGTGGCATTGGCGTCAGTACTGTTGTCATCACTCGCGCTTTCATCATCAGTCGAGTTTGCGTCATCGCTCGCGCTTTCATCATCAGTCGAGTTTGCGTCATCACTCGCGCTTTCATCATCAGTCGAGTTTGCGTCATCACCTGCGTTATCACCACTGGCCTGGTCACCGCTGGCCTGGTCACCGCTGGCCTGGTCACCACTGGCCTGGTCACCACTGGCCTGATCACCACTGGCCTGGTCGCCACTCGCCTGGTCACCACTGGCCTGGTCACCGCTGGCGTTTTCATCAGTACTGTTGTCATCAGTACTGTTGTCATCAGTACTGTTGTCGTCAGTACTGTTGTCGTCAGTACTGTTGTCATCGTCGCCTGTCGTTTGCCCGCTGTCATCAGAAGATGTATCAGTGGTAGGCGCGTTATCATTTTGTGCAGTGACGCCCATCAAACAACGGAGCGCAACATGCCCAGGAGGAGTCGTAGTGACCATCCAAGAATCAGGCCCCTCCGAAAGGAGGGCCAATGTGGCCAGGAATGTTTTGCGAAATGATGCCATTTTTTTTTCTAAGTACCTGAATCCTTTGCGGAATGCTCAAATGACTTCTTCTTTTTGTTGCGTGCAATACGTGTTGTAGTTCGTTGGAATAGTAATAATTACTATTCCGATAGAACAGAATTCCCA
>Ga0099797_100977_pt1 | contig 16360 bp, 3 predicted proteins | sample Uncmet_Sort48C_1_FD_89871 | JGI IMG/M metagenome (GOLD analysis project Ga0099797, IMG submission 89871) | Marine eukaryotic communities from CALCOFI LINE 67, Pacific Ocean - C012_Sort48C_1 | ecosystem: Environmental > Aquatic > Marine > Oceanic | place: Pacific Ocean: Monterey Bay | collected...
GTATGGACGCTTCCGAGGTGGAACACCCGCAGCATCTGAATTTGCGAGCTTCCTTGGAATGCCAATGTGCTGAGGCAAATTCAGAATTGAGCATCTCTAACAACTGGAATTCCACTTTGTATCCAAAGTGGGTGAATGGACCCACCGACTTCGAAATCATTGTCACGGAGCAGGCGTTGCTGGATCCGTGCTCGTTCAATAACTGTAGCTTGCATAATGGCAGCAACATCTTTTCCAAAGGCGTGTATCTCGCGACTTACATCAGCGCCCCATTTCTGCGCTCTGTCAAAGAGGAAGGGAGCGTGGTGGTGCTGCTACCGCAAGACTCTAAGGGTTTTTTCCCGACGGAACAAATGAGTTTCTGGCAACCCTGGTGGACAGGCGGCGGCACTACCGGGACCGTGGTGTATAAGAAGGAAAATGATGACTTCAGCCGCATTTTCGACGGAATGGCTTTGCGCGGTTTCGCGGACGCAACTTGGTATCGCATGGTGGACGGTGCGCAGACGTTTTTGCTCGAGCAATTTGGTGAGTACTGCATGTTGCCCAATGATGACGGAAGCTGTTCTGTTGCTGTGCGGGCACTCGACACTGTGACACAGGCGCGCAGTAAAGCATTGGTGTTCAGAATGAAGCTGGGAAAGGGCTATCTTATTGGCGCTGGCCTAAATCTGATCCAAGCAACTGAGACTTGCCCGGGACCTGATTGTGGTTATCCCCACAAAGAAAAAGTCTGGGTGTTGCACAATTTGCTCAAGTACGCCGGAAAACTGCTGTCAGAAGGAGCTTGAAGCTACAGTCATCGTCAAGACGAAAAAAAGACTTCTGTGATATGTGCCTAATAATCAGAAAAATAAGAAGAGAATTCAGTCAGTAGTAAAAAATCCAGTAAATACAGGGCGCAGGGGCAGTACGCGATATGAATATCAGAGGAGTAGGGGCTCAAGGGCAGTACGCGAATGAGTGAATTAATATCAGAGGCAGTAGGTGCTTCGGGTAAAGGCAATATAATGCGCTTCTGGTAAAGGCAGTAGGTGCCCCTGGTAACAGGTGCCTCTCGTAAAGGCAGAAGGTGCCTCCGGTAAAGACATGCTAGTTGTTATATGTCACTGTCTCCGTGCGGTATTGAGTACGGAGATTGCGGTATTGAGTAAGTACGCAGGGCGTTTTTCTAGTCAGCACTGAGTACGGAGTCCGTTTTTCTGTTGACAATGAAAACCCTTAATGGCATTAATAATGCAGGCTAGACTAGTCTGATCATTATGATTGGGGGAGGCTTAGCTTCCCCAATCAGATTCATTGGGGGACATATGATTGTCATGAACTATGCAGACCGCCATGGCGATGACGGCCTGTCTTTGTCATGTCGCGATGATGTCCTGTCTTTGTCATGTCACCATGATGACCAGATGATGCGACGTGACTCAACAGTTCAGCAGGCGATAGTTATCGTTGATTCAGTGTGGGTATCCCCACAAAGAAAAGGTCTGGGTGTTGCACAAGTTGCTCAAGTACGCCGGAAAACTGCTTTCAGAAGGAGATTGAGAAGCTACTGTCAGCAGGAGATTGAAGCTACAGTCATCGTCAAGACGCAAAACATTTTGTGCATATGTGGCGGAGGCGAAACAGTCAAAAAGTTTCTCTGTCGCAATGAGCAATTTTGTTATCGATGAAATTGAAATTAGAATTAATGTTACTGGAAAAATGAAACTGAATGTCCTTGTACGAAGGGCTAGAGATCGGAAAAATGAAATTGGGCTGAGATATATCTGCAACACAGCAAAGTAAAAAAAGTAAAAAGCAAGCCGTGTAGCGTGTTATCCGTGTTCACTGAATAAAATAGCGCGCGTTTTTTTGTGTCTGTGGAAAGCCTATAGTCTTGTAGTGAGGTGTGTTGTACCGCTTGTATCTCGCCGCGTTGTGACGAGTTTTCGTTTTGGTGACAGTTTTTGCGTCCCGCGGCGTTTTGAAGGCGTTGTCCTGTGGCGTTTTGAATTCGTTGTTCTGAGAGTCCTTGGGTTCCTCGTGTGAGCTCCTCATGTGACAAGTGTTTTGAGCTTGACGTCGCGACCGCTGTTGTCATTCAAGATTCATAAAAGCAATTTTTCTATCTCTTCTCTTCTCACAGTCAAACTCTATCATGAGTACAAATCTTTTCTTTCTACGTGTATGAAGAAGACTGTATTTGAAATTGGCAATTTGATTTTTCATCTACCACCTGCCTTGAGCTTTGCTCATGCATGGGGGCACGACAAGTTTAACTGGAACAAGTTCGACAAGTTATTGATTCATGCGGATGTTACCGCGGAGGCGTACACCATTGATGTTGATTCACGCGAAGTGTGATAGTTTCATCACACAATTGGAATTAAGGACTCAAATTTGAGAAAAAATATGTTGATCACACCTTTTGGATTGCTGTCTATCAGACAGGTTTTTCTTTCAGAAACTGTAGATGAGTCTATCAATATTGCTGCTTGTTTCAAGGGCAAGAACTATGATGATATGTTTTTTCAGAATGAAAAATGAAAAATGTTCTATCAGAGCCAAACTCGTTTGTGAATATCGTGTCACTTGTGTGACATACGAATCTGTGGATTAAATTTTAAAGGTCCGGATAAAGACGAAAACTTCGAAAAGTTAAAATTTTGGTTGATAGAATGATAAACTTTGCGACAATGACGTTGATAAAAAAACGCGTAAAATTGAAAGTGAAGCTAAAAGAAGTTGTCTCGTATAGTTTATACAGAGTTACGTGAAGTACGGAGGAAGTAGTTGCAAGAAAACGTGTGAAGTTTTGGCAGCGCCAATCATTGGAAGTTGTTCCATTTGACCCGTAAAATTTTTGAATTCATTCTCATACAACCTTTAGAAGGTTAGTCGTCTGCGGATCAGTTACCGTTTAATATCTCTCAAGTCTGCTGGTAACTGACCCAAAAGCCTTGAGTTAGTACCGTTTAAATAGGGGTCACTCATTTATTTTGGGAAGTCTGGCCTTGGTCCACTTTGTTTTAGGAAGACTTCTGGTCACATCTCAATAATTTCTGAAATAAAATGGAGAAGAATCCGAAATTGGATTTGAACGTGCTGGAGGGCATTTTCGCCCGTCTTGGCGGATCCCGCCTGAACAATGAAGAAGACCACGAAATTGTGCATCAGCAGATCATTTCGCTCATCAGATGGATCACACACCGCAACACTAGGCCATTCAATATTTTGGAGTCCAAACTTTTGAACACAGGCAGGGGCGTTGGAAATCAACAAAGAAATCAACAAAAGGCGTTGCCTGCGCCCCCCTCGAGTCAAATTCCGTCTAATTTGACATCCACGAATCCAACGCCTGCTTCGGGGCCTGTTTCCAGAAGCACGCTGGCCGTGACATCGACGGCCCCCACGCGTGACGCGACATCCATGGTTAATGCGGCTCTCACGACAGCTCAGCTTGCGGGGCTGGTCACGTCGACAGTCGAACTACCGCAGGATGAGGAAACCAGAAAGAAATTGGAGAAGGAAAAAGAGCAACTGTTGGCGACGATTCTACATGAGGGCTTGTCAAACACAAATACAATCAACAAGGCTTTGAGAATAAAGTGCGAGCCCATCACGGCGGTGCCCAGCGACTGGGATAAGTCTACCGATAATCTGGCTGCGACTGGTTTAAAGTCTAAGCCAGACAGCCCCATGAATCAAGCATCATCTCCTAAGGGTCCAGCAGGAGAGCAGGCAGGAGGGCCTTCTTCTAGTACCGACACAGCACCGGTGGCTGGTGGTGGAAAAACACATCACCCTCCGCTCGACAAGCGTTCAGCGACACAGAAACTGACGCAAACGCTCAAGTTAAATTCTGCAGCAACTAAGACGGCGAGCAACCTGACGGAAGCGCCGACGAAAACTGCCACGTTTCAAGACAAACGGCTCGACGACAAGCATTGGAAGAGTAAATTGATCGGCAAAACCCAGAGAGTAGAAGTTTTGGCGCGGAATTCGGAAGAACTGGTTGACGATGTTTTACGAATCATCGGTCTCACTGGTGACGAGCTGTTCCCCCCATTCCCCGGTGAGGTTCTGCAGCACAACCAGCGTGCGAGCCACGACCCAAATGTTGGCTTGTCTGGTACAACGACGCCGGCTCAAACCGCTTCACCAACACCGCTGAACGTGACGCCGTCGCCAAGCGGATTTGCATCAGCAAATCCATCGCCAAAACATGCCGTAGCAGCATCTGGCTTGGCCATTTCCAACCCAAATGCCAGCATCGGGAGCCAAGGAAACATGATTGGCAGCCCGCATAGCGGGGTGTCGGTCGGTTCACAGACTTCCGCAACATCTGGCGCTTCGCCAGATCCGCACTACAACGCGACGATTCGGCTGATGAACCGCAATGTCTTGCTTGTGGACCGCGAGGTCAGGGAAATATTCCGGTATCTGAACGCGCTGTGCTTCCCGCGACTGGTTCAGACGCAACGAGCAAAATTGGAGAAGATCTTCCTGCAAGAGTACCGCGTTTCCGGTGGCAACGACGGCTCCTTGGTTTATTCTGCAGGTGGATCGCCTGTGTCCGGTGCGGCGGCCGGAAAATTTGCTGGGGCAGGCGGCCAACAGCAATTCACATTGCAGTCCGAACTGTCGTTGACACAGTCGCAACAAGAGTGGGTGGATGAAGGGATAGACAGCGGGGCGCTGTTCACGTTGGAGCATGACGACCTTGAGCAAATCCTTTGGTACGACAGCGAGGACGAGGAGGAATCGCAGATGGAGTTCATGCAACAAAAAGACCGGCCCAGCAAGAGCAATAGGCTGTCCGATAGTTTATCCGACAGTCTGAAGGGCAGTGGCATGAAGAAAGAGCTCAGACGATCAGCGGAAGGCAAGCCAATGACCAGCTCACGGGAGATATCGAAGGAAAGAGACGGAAACCCTGCTTCTTCCGGGTCGCACGCTTTGGCGGGCTCCCGCGCTTTGGCGGCGCCATCGCCAGGAAGCAAGGCTCTGGGTGCATCGAACAGGAAAAAACTAGGCGACGAGTTCGGTGGCGACAAAGTTACCTCAGGCGGCAGCCTGGGAACGTCCGCCGATGGCACGAATTCGTTTGGCGTCTTTGTTACGGGTGGTGGCGGTACAGTAGTGAGCAACACGTCCGATGAAGGCGGTGGCGCGTCTGTGGGAACGAAAGAAGAGGGAAAATCGCCATTGTCAAGACCGCTGAAGAACTCGACGGGTCAAATGTTGCAAGTTTCAGTGGCAAAAAATCGGTCGTTCAATAAAATGATTGCACCTGACTACACGGCGGAAGTGTACAAAGAAGTGTCGCACGCAGTTCAGAAACAGGAAATAGATCTTTGGGACGTGAGTGGGAATCTGAATAGAGACACGATGCGATTCATGTTGCGGCATACCGAGGTGCTGCATGTGCCGTCGGAGCGTGTGGAACCCATCGATTCCATCGGAGAAATCGAGAAGGAGGATGAGGAGAACCGCGAGAAGGACAAAGAGGACAGACGAAAGTTTGAGGAAAGCACGGGACTCTATTTGCGCGGCACAGGTCCGCGAGTCGGAAAATCTACGTCGAAAGAGTCAACTTCACGTGTGGGCCAACACGCCGCGTTTTTGCGGGACCAGCAGACGCGAGAAGAATTGTTGACGGATTTGGAAGAAGGCAGTCGATTGGCGCGCCAGAAGACGCAAAACAGCTCGGTCGCGACCAGCAATTTGCCGAACAGCAAGAATTCGAAAAACAGCAGTGCCAACCCGGGTGAGATGATGAACTTGGTGCGTATCGGTGGCAGTCGGTATTTCCGCCCCACCATGAGTGCTTTTCGTATGATGCGGGCGGGCGCGTACAAGAAATTGCGCGAAGCGGTCAAGGAGTGTGGGCGAGAATTATTTCCAAATGTGAGTCCGCAGAGTCGAGAATCAATTCTCGCGCGATTTCTGGTCGCATTCATCTACCGAAAGATCCATCGTCTGGCGAGCCGGATCCCCGTGAGACTCGCTCTTTCGTATTACTTCCGGCTGAAGTATTTCCGATCGGCATGCGCATTGTCAATTCTGGAGCAAACGGGAAAGATGTTGGCGCAATATGGAACGCATATGGGCGTCGGTCAGAATACAGGCAAGACGGACGGTATCAAGGCCACCAGTAACGAGAGTGTTGCGGGTGCTGCGAATCCGACTGATCCGACTCAGGAGCGAGGAGAAGAAGCTCTTCACTCGAAAGACAGTAAGGGTTCGAAGGGCAGCAAGAAGTCTGTCGCCAGCAAGAGAAGTCAAAGATCGACCTCATCAAGTGGAGAATTTTCGGACGTGCCGCCGAAGACGAACGTGAATCCCGATTCTTTGTTGTCGCAAATTATGGAGCTCGTCAATTTGGTGGCTCCAAAATTTACGGAAAGACTGAATCTACCGTTGGTAACGTCCGGACCTGCTAGTTGGCGTCTCATTTCTCTACTACCGATGATGTCGCCGTATCCCAACATTGAGTTGCGAGGCCTCCAGAACCTCGTTATACCACCGGAAGGCGCGAATATCGTCGAAGATTTAGAGAATGCACTCGTGCGGATCAAGAATTTCCTGATAGGACCGAAGATGAAAGACGAGTTCATAAAAGCGGCGCAGCAAACGAATCCTTTGCAGGATAGGATTCTGACATGCATATCCAAAATCCGACAGCGACATTGGACATCCCAATGTCCGTTGCGCGACCCCTGGGGTCCAGTGGTCATCATGAACTGCAAATTAGAGCCCGAGGACTTGATGGCGTACGAAAAGTTAAGGAAGCAGATGATCAAGGAGACCACCGATAAAAGTGTCGTTCCCAGCGGCATGCAGACGCCGGTATCCCCGCGTGTCTCCGGTCTCCAGACACCGCTTGCGCAACCGGGAACGCCGCCATCAGGACGAAGCTCCACTGCACTGCCATCAACGGCGTTTCCCTCAGCCATGCCTTCCATTGCAACGGGATTTCCCGGAACCGGACCTGTGGGCTCAGTTACAGTTGCGTTTAGGACCGAGGGAACGAAAACAACGATCCCTCCAGATCAAAAAGGCAGCCTGAAGCACGCGAGCACAGACTCGCTGCTAACCGACAACAGCATTCCCCTGCCCGCCACCGTCAACATTTCCCTCGCACCGGGATTGCATCATGCGGCGACCAACATGTCACTCGCGCCGCTGATGGGAAAATCCGCGAGCAAGGAATATGTCGGAGCGTCTCCAAACATGACGTTGACCGCGGCAAACATGTCGTTGGCGCCGACAATCATGGCACAGACATCGAACACCAATATGAGCTCGGTTTCGCCATCAAATTTCGTATCCATCACACACGTCGACGATGATGGCGGCAATAATAATTCGAAAACTCTGAACAAGTTCAATTATCAGTCCTTGTTGAAAGGAAGCGAATTGCTGAACAACAGCCCTTACCAAAGCCAGTTCGGCGGGGCCAATAGTAAAGATCTTGGCCAGTCGCCCGACAAACCGGCGCCCATCCACATGCCACAGCCGATCCCGGGCTTGACCGGAACGGCACTGACGGTGACGAAAACGCTGTCGGCGGTGAGGCGCATTCCCAGCAAGACAAACACGATGCCGGGCAAGTCTCCATCCATGAACCCAATGCCGCGACGGAGAGGGGACAAGCTGATGACGGATTTGGCGTTGGCGAATAGTAGGGAACATGCGGATAAAGACAAGGAAGCCGCAATCGCGGCTCTCCAGGATGACTTTCCGATGATACGAGCTCCAGTGGAGAAAGAATTGTCCAGCCTCAGTCCTCGCGGCGATCCGAATACGTTGACGCCGAGACGTGAGCTGAGCAACCGAAGTAATTTGTTGGAAGCTCATTCCGGGAACACAACGCCCAAACGACAGCTGAGTGGAAGGAACCTGGCCGACGTCCGAAGGTCGAGCAGCAGACGCGACTCGATCAACGTCCACAGACCGTTGGCGGAGGTCACGAAGGCGGCGAGTTTGCGGCCAAGTATGAACAAGGCTGCTAGCGCGCGACCGAGTCTTAGAACAAGTCTCAATGCCCCTGCCGCCGGTTCTTTTCCAGACCAAGTTGTCGTGCAGGCGGTAGCCAGCCTCGGCGGCCGCACGTCGAGAAACGCCGGTAATATTGCAGGTCCAAATGTGGCCTATGCTGGTGGCGCATCCAACAAGCCGCCCGCTATTGCCGGACCTCCAGGAAGCCACTACGGCAGTGACCCGACCGATAACGAAGAGGACAATGCTGACGACGATGACTCTGCTTACGAAGAGGAAATCAAGACTGAAGTGTCGGAAGTGATGGATCGACTGACGCAGAATTTTGCTGCCGACATTTCAATGAAAGAGCACCAAGAAATCGGGAACCAAAGGAAAGAGAGGCAGGAAGAACAGGAACTGAAACTGAGCACAACACGGAAAAATAAGTTGATCGCGCGGGACCAACAAGGCGCAATCAGAGATGACGTCAGCCTGGCGACGGGCGCGACTGACACGACGCCAACTCGTGGTCGCACGGACGTGCAGTCCGAGTCTCCGAGCAAGCGGAAAGCGACGCCTCCCATGGAGGGGCAGTCTGTCGAGGGAAACACTCCTATTGGGGCGACATCAAAACAGTTGGTGCCGAAAAAGGACGCTGCGCACTCGACATTGAACATCGCGTCCACGCAGCGGACGTCGACAAACCGGCTGGACTCGACTGCACGATTCAGTAGCGAGGGTTTTGCTTTGCGGGAAAATCAAGACCCCGATTTGCCGATCACACCTATGGCACACTCTCTGGAAGCTTCGTATGCCAGCAATCTCGCAAATACCACCACGAACCAGTTCTCGAAATCACCACAGAAAATGAAGCCGGATCCTTCCGCAACGTTCTCGAGCGATGACAGCCGTTCACAGCCGAACATGACGAACAAAACGAGCGAGCAGTGGCGCGATAATGATCAGGGCGGCAGCAAGGCAACCATAACTGGCGGAGGCGCCACGCCGCCCAGAGTGGTTAGCGCCTTAGCCGGTCGCGCAAACCGCGGCTCAACGGGGCAGATCATAGAAAAGAAACCTTCGAGCTACTACGACAAGGAGAACAAGCGAAAATCAGCGGTGACGGTGTCAATCGTCGGTAACATTCTAGACTCGGACGAAGTGGGCGAAGAGGTGCCAGCGAGCCAGCCGCACCGACATTCCAAATCAGATCAGAGTCGAAATCAGAGTCTCTCGACTCAAAAACTATTGGAATTACCTGGGCAAATACCGGCAGGTCCTCTGGCAGGAGGCAATCCGCCAAACTCCAGCGGTCCCATCGGGCGCAGCGGCAGCAAGAGCCAAACTCTCCCTTTGTCCGGCGGCCTGCGACATGTCGGTGAGGATAGGAAGACCAGCAAGGACAAGGTTGCCGGAAGAGACGAGAATGAAAGAAACTTGAAGGCTTCGCGACTCACGGACGGCAGCAGCACGAATCGTGACACATCAGATCGGAGATCCAACGTGACACATCAATCTTCCAAAGGGTCGGCGTCAAATTATCGCGGTAATCGGCCGCGTGCCAACACCACCGGAAAACGTGGCTCCATGACCAGCATAGTCTCGAAAGTGAGTCGAGTGAGTGCCGATACCGCTCGGTCGAGCGACTACCAGCCGCCGCAAACAGCCACTTCGGGTTTCGCGGAATTTCTTCTCGGTTTGCAGCCCGGCAAACAGGCGCAACAGTCATCGCATTTCATGCTTTCTCAGCAACAAGGCATGGGTCTCAATCTCTTCAACCAGCCCCCTGCCACTCTTCAGGGATCGCCGTCATTTGGGCAACTTTCTCAATTTGGAGGACCGAGTCCTGTTCCCAACATTTTTTCCGATGAGCTCTCAGGTCAGCGTTCCCAAAACGCCAATCAGCCGTTTCCACCGGCGCTAGTTGCCGGCCTCCAGGCAGGACAACAGCAAAGCCAACCGTTCACGCATCAGCCATCTCACAATCAGATTGAAGATGATTGGAACACTTTTGATATAATGGAGCACCCGACCGAATTCCAGATCCAGGAGCCCGACGGTACGCAGGAAGAGGCGCAGCTCGAAGATAACTTGAAAGTGGCGTGGTTGTCGAAATTGAAGGCCGAGTTGTTCAACGTCACGAAACAGCGTTCCCTTGTGAAGAACGCTTTTGGCATCAGCAGGAAACTGTCGAAAGATAAATCAAATCCGAATTCGAATCGCGCGAGCCGCCGGGCGTCGGCAGCTCTAGGCAGTTCACGTGAGATGCCCGAACGCAGTGGGACAGCTTCAAACGCGTTTTTGTCGAAAGTCGTATCCACCATGTCTGGGAGGCGTTTATCGCTGGGAGTCTCCCAGCATTCCGCCGATAAAACTGAAACGGCCGACGGTCGGTTCGGCGGAAACATTTTCGACCTGAAAAAGCCAGACCAAAACTCCGATCTTGGAAATTCTGCACCGAAAGACGGACATGCTCTTGGCGGAAGCGGGGGCACGCAAAACAGACAAACGCCGCAAACAATAGGCAAGCCGGCTTCCGAGGGTTTACGCTTGCCACCGTCGGTGGCGAATAGCAAGCCGTCTTCGCTGACCGGAAGCCAGCAATCGTCACAACCTGGCCCGATGGTGGCCCAAATGAGCACACACACACGCCCAATGTCCCATTCAACCACAACGACCACGACCGTGGCGCAGATCACTGTGAACCAGGCAGCTTCGAGCAACCAAAACCAGCTGGCATTGTTGGGCGACACTCAGAAGAAACCCAAGAAACCGAAGAGAAGAATCCGTTATGTCGATGAGCCAGATGAAATTCTGGAGGTTCCTACGAAAATCGCGGGAGTCAACCAAATCGTGGAAGACGAAGAAGAGTTTGAGGATCCAGATTTGGCTTTGCAGTTCAACAAGCCGGTGAAAACGCTGCGTGAAAACTCAAAAACGAACAGGATGTTGTCGCAAAAAGAAGTGGTCGGCATTCTGAGACAGCGTGTGCTCGTTTATCGCGGGGATCGCGCGGCCTTGAGTCTCCAGCATGCGCAGCATATAACACTGCAGAAAAACAAGAAAACGTATATGGAACGCGAACTGATGTGGGGTTGTCACGTGCCGAACTTGGAGCCGCTTAATTTTGCGGACGTTTACAAATTGGGCCATCTGAAGAGTGGTTTCCTGATGATCGTCGGGTTACAAGGCAAAGAGAGTCTGATGCCTCCGCAAAATACGAGTGGTATGATCGTTTCGGCGGCCGCGAACGGAGTTTCTCAACAAGCGGGTGGTCCACTCCCGGAAAAATCTACCTCAGCTTTCACCAATCAGAATTCGAAGACAGCTCACGGCGGTAAGTTGCAATCGCCACAGGCGCCCACAAAGCATGACGGATCGCAATCAACTTTGCAGCCCATGTCGTCAGCGATCGATGCAGAGAAGCTCGCTCGAATCACGGCTTGGCAAGATTTGCTCGAACTCCGGGTTGGGGACAGACTCTATGTCATCGACGGCGTTCTCCTTAATCAGGTTGGCACCATGCGTGAGAAAATGGAACTTGTGAAAACACGTTCTATGGCAGTGTGGGTGTTTTCCCGCCTGTTGCGGTATCCTTACGGTGATCTCCAAAATATGAGCCAGCAATCGGGTCTGAACGCTTCGATACCTCCACAAATGCCGAACTCGCCGCAAGTGGTGAACCCATACACGCAGAACCTCTTGAATCTAGTATCCAATCAAGAAATAGACGAGAAACACGATCCCTTTGGGCCCCACATGATCAGGGTGAGATGGAATCGCTCGATACGACTTGGGCCTCAAAACCAATTCCGCCCGTTTGCACTGCAAGCTTTGGCGGACCGCAACATCATGAAGCTGCCAGATGCGTTGGCAAAGTCAGAGACCACCGGCACATCGCAGTTTGTGATTGCGAAACGGTCGTCTGGTGGTATGGTGCACGTCAAGTCCGCAACGTCACGAAACACTCCAATGAGCGGGGCTGTGAACGCACACAACATGCTGGAAGGTGGTGCATCAGGTCAGGAAAGGAAGGGCATCAGGAAAGCCCACACGGCAGACGAGGGTGACATGCAGGTCTTCGATATCAAAGCCCTCTTAGAGTCAGATGATGCAGTGGATCAGGCCAAGGGAAAGACCTTGCAGCTCTTGAACGGATATCAACGCGCGCATTCTACCGACCTCGACATTAGTCGCGCAATGTCGCGATCGTCGGAGGGCAAAGGATTGCCATTGAGTGGCGGTTTCGGACCTACAACAGCCGTCGTTGCCCACCACAGTCCAGGAGGAGGCTTTGGCCCGGTAAGTGCAGACCGCAATGCGAAGAATGATGGCTTTGGGCCGACACCTGGGGATAAACAATCGTTATTTCGCGGGATGACCAGTTTCGCGACATCTGGGCCTTCAATTATCGACGCCTCTGAGCCAGAAGAAGTTATTGAAGACGAAACCTTCACTCCGTATCCGGACAATTTTTTCGTGCTGACACTCGAAGCTCTCTACATGCCGCTAATCTGTTTCCTGGAAGAGCGTCTCGATCGAGATGTCGATGAAATTCTACTCAGAACCGAAAAAGCCAGCACCCAAGTGGTTTCTGGAACCACCGGTCTGGGTCGCTTGCTACATTTCTCTGCCACGGTTCCTGTGAATCCTTCCGAATTTCTGTGTGAAACCGATTCAGAAGAAGAACGCGAGCGCGAATCGCTGTTGGCGAAAGAGCGGCAAAAGGAAATCATGGATAAATCAATAGAATCCGCTGGAATGATGGGCGCATCTTTCAACCCTCACGCCTCGCTGGGTGGGGGCAGTATTGGAGTCGTGAATTCCATGATGCAGAATTTGCTCCCCTCCTCTCTTGTTAACATGATCGGTCTGGATACCAGCCAAACACAGAATGCGGGAGAGAAAAAGAAACTGGGCAGCCATTCCAGCATGGAAAGCATTGAGGAAGTCGAAGAATTGCGTGGTGACAATAATGCCGCGAAAAGTGGAGCAAAGAGGAAAGAATTAACTCTTTTGACGTTTCCGCGAATCAAGATGATGGCTTTCGTCTATCTCGGAATTGTTCTGAATTTCGTTTGCACGATGTGGTTTGCGGCGTTAGCATTACATCCTGAAGAGAAAAGTTCCAGAGCTCTCTTCCTGGTGTGCGCCGTTATTCTCGTCTCTTTGGGTCTCGCCAATGTGGTCTTCCAGTTCGATCACACTACGTTTCTCAAAAACAAATTGTGGTTACTGTGGCGCATGGTTCTCCCGATGTCTGGCCTCATGAACGTCGCGTTCTGGGTTGTTCTCGGGGATTTGGGCAAGTCTACAATTGAGACAGACGACGATGGTAACTTATCTGACGCAGATGCATTGGTTCGTTTTCCCGACCATTCGCTGGCTTATCTCGTCATATTTTTTCTGGTGCTACCGCATTGGGAAATGACATTGCTGTTTTACAGACGGCCAGAATGGAAAACCGGTTTCACACAGTTTCTGTTCCAATGTCCAATCGCTTCGAAAGAAATCATCCAGGACACCTGCAATGGTGTTGGGAAATTGGCGATGGGAACGGGGATAGTTGCTGCGGAGACTGTCGTTTCCATCCTCTGTCTCCCTTGCAGACTTGCGCAGGCGAGTACCAACCAAAATCCCCGCGTTAGGCCTGGGGAAGTGCCTGAACCCACGGTTAACCTCGTGACGCCTTTTGGAGGACGGGGAGGTGGTTTGGTCGCGGCATTTGGTGTCAACAGTCAAGGCACCATTGCGGGATCGAAAAGCACCAAGCTGAGCTCCCGGAACGGAATGCCGGGGTCTAAGAACACGCCTCCTTCTCCAGGGGAAAGTGACAGTGCCGAAGAGTGGCAAAGACAGCAGAAGAGGCTTCTCTTACAGGTAATGCGACGAACGATGAAGCTAGGATTACTCGATTTGTTGGCGGCATTCATCAGTTTGGCATGGCTACACGTGGATTTGTTTCTACTGATGCCTGATGATGATGGCAGTCTCACCGTACTCCGTATGGCTGGATATTTCTTCGTTCAGAAAATCTTCGCGATCATTATTCACACTGCAAGAACCGTTCCCGGGGGTTTGAATACCGTGCGAGCTTATCACTATGTGCCGCTCGCAGTGTCATCCCATACCGCTATTTTGAATGTAATGTGTCTTCTGCTCGTTTGCCGCAACGTTTTGTCATTGATTTTGTTTTTGATCTTGGATTGGTGTTGTTTCACGCTCAGATACCACACATTCATGGCGGAACTGGCGACGCAGATCGAACTGAAGCGCATCCAGGCTAACATGCACGATGTGAAGATGTTGAGCGAAAATACGGAACACAATTCTGGAAGTCCGAGTCAGAAAAATGCTCTGTCTCTCTCCGCAGGGTCGCAAGACATGATGAACACGTCGAGAGCTTCGTCCGCGGCGCTCCTGAACACGACTTTGAATAACACCACATTAAATTCTGCGGCAATCCTGAACACAACTCTGAACAGCGCGCAAATCAAGAGAACCAGTTCGAGCACAAGCACCTCGCGAAACTCGGCACGGTTCTCTGCAGTCTCCGACGACGAAGCTGCAATCATAATGATGCGGGGTCAGATGAACGCTGACGGCACTGTCGCAGGGCAGCCACCAATCTCGACAAATCGGATGATAGTCCAGTTGCTGCAGCGAGAAGCCAAACAAAAATGGCGAGAACAGAATAGGAAAGCAAAGCTTAAGCAGAGAGAAAATGACCCGCTCAATAGTTATGATGACGAGGATGAGGAAGTAGAAGTAGAACATATCGCCCTGATGGACTATCTGCGAATGATTCTGATCATTATTTACCGGTTTGGAAGGATGGAACCCACGGTCGGGATGAATATTCGCATTGACCAAGCGGGCGCGTGGAACTGGCTTTCAGAGCAACTGGTAAGAACCGCTATACTATTTGGATTCATTGTCCTTGGACTCATATCCGATGGAGCCGAACCTTCTTACGTGCGCGAGCCTGGATCTGATGACCAGAACGCAAACTATTTCTTAGTCCCAGTCCCAGACTATCAGCATCCGCTCGGAATTATCAAGTTCCTCTTCTACCTCCACGATGAAGCCTTGCCGTTTCTCATCGTCACAACCGTGCAGGCCATCATGCAGGATGCGATGACGCATAATTTCGTTACCAGAGCGGTGGAGACAACGTTTACGCGGCATCTGGGCGGCAGATACTCGGATGGTTTCCGACTTATATTGACGACCATGACATTCAATGTTGTTTTGGTCATCTTCGTCACCAGCATGGTTGCAGCAAGCATGGAGGCAAAAGGACCGTTCAAGTTTTGAGCAAGCATGGAAGCAAAAGGACCGTTCAAGTTTTGAGAGAGAAAGTTTTGAGGAAGAGGAGAGAGAAAAATGATTCAGATCATAGTGATTCAGATCATTTGGTAGCTTCATGGCCACTGTAATGAAGCCATCTGAATCTATTTGAATCCAAATTAGCTAAAAGAAACACAGATTTACCCCCTATCTAAAGTAATGCTAAAGTTACACTTATAGTTCATGTGTACAGCTTTTCCTTTTTTTTTTTACTTCACAAGCACGTAGCGTTGCTGCGAGTAATACTACCACGATAAGAATTCCGAACTTCTTCTTATTTTTTTACTTCACAAGCGAGATTTTGTCGTTTCTCATTTTTATTTTACTTCACAAGCACTTTAGTAACAGTAACGTTATCCGATCGTTATCACTCTATTTGTATCACCAAGTTGTTTTTTCTTATTTTTTTACTTCACAAGCGAAAACTCTTGTTTCTTGTTTTTGAATTCTTGCAGTACTCATTAAGTTTTGTTATATATCTCAGATCTTAGTATGGAATCACTTGTCACCAAGCATTTTGCTTCGTTGTAATGTAGTATTTTGACAAGCATTTTGCTTCATTGTATCGTATTTGTTGAGTGACAGCTGTCAGCCGAGTTTGGTTGCGGTTGCAATCGAAAAGCCGATCAGTATTGATCAAACGATAGTGGATACAGCTCCTGTGGATGAGTATGCTGCACCTTGTCCGAGGCGCACTCCTTTGTATATAGTGTTGATTATTGTTCCAAAGCAAAGAGCTTTCTTTTTTGCTTATCTCAGATGACGATAGACAGTGGATGAATCATTGCTGCGCCAGTTGGCTCGGCATTTTTTCAAATTGAAATTTGAAAACTATTATTGATTTGAAAAATATTCTTATGCAGCAGGGCAGTAGTCTGAACGCATACTGACGTTAAATGATTCGCGAAAAAGTAGACTGGAGAAGATAGAGTGTCTGCGATACAATGTATCGAAGATATCGAAGACTGCAGTCACTGCAGCAGTAGGCTTGCTTTTCTTCATATCGAAATATCTTGAATGTTGGGGGATTGTGTCAGTGACG
>Ga0099797_100978_pt1 | contig 16345 bp, 8 predicted proteins | sample Uncmet_Sort48C_1_FD_89871 | JGI IMG/M metagenome (GOLD analysis project Ga0099797, IMG submission 89871) | Marine eukaryotic communities from CALCOFI LINE 67, Pacific Ocean - C012_Sort48C_1 | ecosystem: Environmental > Aquatic > Marine > Oceanic | place: Pacific Ocean: Monterey Bay | collected...
GCCTTCAAATTGACTCGCTAGCATATTTTGACCATGTCTAGCAAGCAGGGTGCGCCTATCGCTATTAAGGGCGGGCGTGTAATGACGGGTAGCTTGCAAGTCAATTTTGTTAAGGCTTGCGCTGTTGTGCAACCCCACGACTTTTTTGACATCTTCTTGCAGGTCTTCTGGCAAACGTTTCACAAGCTTCGTTGCCCTGGCCAGGGTTTTATAATTTGGGTAATGTTTACGAGTCCGAGGTCCATCTGCAAAGTCCACCTCCGTTTGCGATAAGGCTTCTCGAGCGCGATGCCGGAGATCTTTGACAATATCAGACAGGCTGTTCAGCATGGAGACGGTGTTTTCTGATTTCAATTTGTTTTCTTGTACGAGTTTTCGAACCCCCTGGAGCTCCTGATTCACCGCACCCTTGATCAAATTGTTCAAGTTTTCTTTTTTTGTCCCTCTGCGCTCTCGAAGGATCATTGGTTTTTTGGAGTCAGAAAGTTCTTCAAGGCTGGGCATGACACGTTCTCGCGTGCTCATACAGTCTGCAGTAGACCCGAGATGTCCCATGGACAAAGACCTGAGCAGCTTTGTTTGTGTACTCTGCATTGTGTACAGCTACTTCGAAACCACCGTGTCTAGTAGCCGGAAGATGAGATTGTCCCAACCACAGCTTTCCCAGGCAGTTCCGTCTCACACGTGCGTCGATCCCTCAAGGATTGCTTCATAAGTGGTTAAACTTCATTCGTATCTCTTCATCACATACACAATACACGTGGAACAAACTCCCTCATCTGATGCGCACGTGGATGGTGCAGTCCGTATGTGATGTATGCATGTAATGTGGCGAACACTACATACATTCCCGTGAATGACCGTATCTACAAGCGAGTAGTCAGTCATATCACCGTGGAACGGATAGATGCAAGCGCATTGTATATTATTATTACCTGGGAACTGACTGGAAGTGTGCGGTTGGGTGCGGTGCTTCTTGCTTCGGTTGCTGCTGGCTGCTGGCTGCTGGCTGCTGGCTGCTGGACGATGAATGGTACATAGTGAGAGGTGCTATGAAGGGTGATGGTTGGAATGTGTAGTTGTCGTTGTATACATACGTTCTTTGATAGAAGGTATGTATATTGTAATCCGGACAGGAATAATTGTTTCTCGGTTCCTTCTATCCGACGGCCGTTAGACATTCCTAGATGTATGCACCTTCGATTCACGATTATGTCAACGACGCAATTCTCCGGCACATATTTGCCCCTCATCATGACGAAATCGAGGAAAATGGGAAATACACGCCTTTAACCCATTCATTCGACCACAACCCTTTCCCAGTTTCAAATGGGGAACTGTCTAGATTTGCGAACTAAGAACCAAAAATTATGGGACGAAGTAGTAGTTGATGGCCAAGCAGGTGGATGTTGTTGCTTTTGCAAATTGGCAAAACCTAGAATGGAGGTCGTGTTGGAATTGTTGAGAGATGGCGCGTCCCCAGAGTATAGATCGAGAGGTGGAGACAATATGATTCATCGGGCAGTGCGATTACGGCACATGGAGATGTTAATAGAATTGGTGGGAAAAGCGAAGAACATTTCGCAAGTGTCAACACCGTTCGGTAGTTCACCCTTGCACTTTGCCATTGAAAACAACATGAAGTGGAGAATCTTTGTGTGGTCGGAGAAGGTGTATGTTTGGTTGACCTGGGTATGTTTAGTGCCCCATGAAGTAAAAAAAAAAAAGGAAACTTCGATATAACACATTTTACACTCCTTACGTCACTCCATTAGTCGTTTGTATCCCCCCATACTAACTACGTCGTACTAGTAGATATTATCAACGAGTTACACCGACACACCCTGGAAATAGGTTCAGAACAAGCAAGGTGTCATAAAATCGGTCGAATCTCACGGCTCCCTTCGGCGAGCGAGAGGATACATGGATATATAGGCACAGCATTGATTCTTCGATTTTTGCTTCGATTTGAGGAGACAATGGTGACATGGCCATACAAAGGCATTACACCACCAAGCCAACCAAAGCTTCCATGAGCTTCCATGACTGCCGACAACCGTATACTTTACCCCTAGTTGTATCCAGCAGTACACTACAGTATTGAAGTTTCACTATTCAAGTTTCCTATCACATCTCGCTGAACGATGACTTTACTTATACCAATTGATTGTGCAAAGCGATAGGATCAGCGTATATAATCACAGCATCGTTTTTTCAAGACGTTTTTCAGAGAGAGTGAGGAAGATAGCTAATGAGTTTTGGAAACGGAGTTTGGGAAGGGGGGGGCTGGAACACTGCCATAGTAGGTTTGTGTGATCAGTACATGGAGATACTGAGTAAATATTGCACATGCAAAGAGGCTTCCTCTCAAGAACGAAGGTGAGCTGTGGCGTACGGTAACCTCCCGTGCATGTGAGCCACAAGTGTTGTAAGTCTCCGGGCAATCATCTAGACCGTGCATTGTAGAACGTGAGTGTGGTTGCATTACGTGCGTGTGTTTGCCTTGCCTCGTTCTTAAAACTCGGATCATGCGAAGCCTACTCCTACTGTGCCTGATTGGGACTCTTACCGTCTTGGCGTCGGGGCAGGTCAAGAACTCGACGGCCAACGGCACGGCGGTGTCCAACGAAACTGAGATAACTGAGCCACTCGGCACAGTGAAACCCATCAGAGATGCTTCCCCCATTCCTCGCTTCCCCGTGGTCGCACCAGGGGTCAATCTCAGCCTCTCTGCGAAGGTTAACATTGTCCGCGAGGCTATTGCGGAGGTCCGTGCCAGAAAAGACATCTTACGGCGTAATTATGCCGAAAACGTGGACCGCGTGCGCGAGGAGTACCGAACAAAGCTCGAGGCTTCTGGCAAACACTTAGCACTAATCAAATCAAAAATGAACAAGCTGCGATTCACTAAAGATATTGAAAGAATGGTAGCGAAGATCAAAGCAAAGCGATCTGAATTGAACTCAACGCGCTCCACGGCGAAGCAGGTAGAAGCAGCGGCGCAAAAGCTGATGATCGCCTCTCGTGAAGGGAAAAAACAATGCAAAGACATGGGTGTGGCTCCACCCTATGACAACGCCATCCCACACGCTATCTTAAATCAAGAGGCCGCCTTGATTAAGCAATTGCGCGGGTATTTGACCAAGCTTCACTATGGAAAGAGCGTTGCCGATATGGAAGAAAGTCGACTGCAAGCATCCACAAGCTTCTTACAGTACGACACCATCTATGCGGGATTGACTGCGGGTCACCGAAATAAAAAAATCGAAGACGAAGTATTAAAGGATTTAGGGCTAGTGCGCTCGGACCTTGTTTATCATAACTTTGACAGCGAACATCTGAAGAAAAACGTCGAACCAGATACAAATCCCCGTCTCCGACACCGAGTTTCGGGGTCCATCGCGATGAAGGCCACCGACGCTTTGGCGAAAGCAGAGGCGATGTTAGAGAAGACGCACCCACTTTTTACGCACCATTCGAACAATGTCATCATTGCACGTTGCATAAAGCGTTGGAATGCTGCCGTCCAGGTGGCCAAGACAAAGAGTGCAGAAATCGTCGAAACTTTAGATGAGCTCTCGGACGAAGTAAATGCCATGGTCGTCGAGCTGGCTGACTTGAGAGAAAAAGCTGACCAAAATATCGAAGTGCAAGTGTTCCTCCCAGCGTACCACAACGCCCTTTGGCAGGCAGGAGTCAGCAGCAGCGCAATCACAGAAGCGTACAATTTTGTCAGCAGCCAATACCATTGGAAGTTTACGAAGGCATCCAGCATATTGGACAAGCAAGAAAAGTTATTGAACAAGCACCTGACCGAGTACGTTAGAGAGCGGGATGGGGACGCTGGTGTTGCTGAGACGTGTTTGACAGAGAAGCAACCCATTGGATCGCAAACGGGTGGACCGGACGATGTCTCCACCGAGTGGAATATTGAATGTGACAGTGGACTTGTCATGAAAGCGCTGTGGATTTCGTCGACTGGGAAGAAGGATGTCGAAGACATGAAATGTTGCAAGATGCCTGTGGGATCGTATGTGAATGCATTTGATTGCATGGCGCAAACAATAGAGAAAGATGCCAAAAAGGCCGTCTGCGGCTCTGGCGTTGCAGTAGGATTCCATGCGCTTGTACGCTCCCGCGCACCGGAAAAAATCAAATGTTGCGAACTGATAGGTAGTGTGGTGGATAGAGAAAAGTGCACGAGGATTCCGATGGGGGGGCATGATGCTGCCGGCGGTCCCCAACAAGCGAACAAAGTATGGCGGGGTGAATGCCTGAAGGGTACGGTGTTGTCTGGGTTTTACATGGACGAGAGTAGTAGGGACATTGCAGGTGCAGAATGTTGCCAAACGAAGGCAGCTCCTCCAAAAGTGAAGAAAGTAAAAAATTGATCCTCGCACGCCGGGCGCCACGACCTACTCATCTTTTTCTCATATTATATTTATTAGTGTGTCTATGAATAACTATAGTGTTGTATGATGCGTGCTCGACTGTTGGTCATGGCAAATCCTCCCTATTTACAATATAGTCTAATTAAGCATGAAAAATGATGAAGGAAGCGTAAACAAAGACGATGGATTTATCTTATTATATTATCGATACGCTGAAAACAACCGTCTGACACACACGGATTTCAAGCTAAAGTTCTCCCTCTCTTTTACTTGCAGCACTTGGGCTGCATCTTTCTTTTTCCACCATCCTCAGCTAGAATGTTGCGCGTCTTGTTTTCTTGAGTGTTCAAGTCTGCAGCCGCGTTTGTCATCAAGACTTTTGCCATGGCACAGAACGCTTCTTCCACGTTATCCGCTGTTTTCGCGCTTGTCTCCAACAACGAGATGCCATTCTCCCCGATGCTATCCGCGTATGCTTTAGCCTTCTCGTACGGAACTGCCTTGTCGGTTTTATCGTTCTTGTTCCCAATCAAAAGCTTGCATGTCTTCTCGCTGGCATATTTGTTGACTTCATGGAGCCAATCTTGGACGTGGTCAAACGACTCTTGTTTGGTCACGTCGTATACCATAATAATGCCATCCGCACCCCTGTAATAGGCACTCGTGATAGTACGAAATCGCTCTTGCCCTGCCGTGTCCCATATTTGAAGCTTCACTGTCTTGTCCCCTATTTTGACCGTACGGAACCTAAAATCCACACCGATGGTACTAATGTAACTTTCTGTAAAATTGTCGTCCGCAAACCGCAACAACAGGCAAGACTTCCCCACACCACTATCACCAATTAGGACTAACTTGAATAAGTGGTCGTACTCACGCGCCATAACGTATGGTGCTCTCTCTCTCTCTCTCTCTGGTGATGTGACAATCCTGTGGTTACGTCTAGAAATGTCTGCCTACAACTAGTTCTATGACTGCGGCCTTCCAGTCCCCTCCTACCGCAACGTCCGCTATGCTCCAAGTCCGTCGAGGTTACTTGTTCCGATGAGAGAACAATCGGGATCTTCCATTCCTTCTCCCATTGTTGTGAAGTAGCTAACTACAAACGCGTAGTAGTGTTTTCCACGCACGATTCCAGATCGAATGGACTCATAGGCAGCTAGCTATACCAGCAAGTCATCCCATCGCCACCATCCGGAGTCCCACTACTATGACTTGTATAAAACTCTTGCCGTCTACCTATCAAACCCTGTCGGTGACGTCATAAAGAGAAATGTGCGGTCGGTGTACGTACGCTACGCCCCCCTTTCCAGAGGGAGGGAGAGGAATGGGAGTTAGTTGGAGCGAGCGGTTGTGGTGTGTTCACAACTACATCACTACATCACAGACGTCAGGTGTGGGGAAACACCTACTGTAGTCTATTATTCAAATGTGAACCGATGGTCTATCTATCTACTCAAAGACAACCGACCCAGACTACACCAACCTATCTATTATATGTATACTAGAAGACCATCAAGTACCAGTTTATCCATGAACAGTCATGTGATTTATGTTATGTGCTGCACAGGTTACGTCAGTCAGCAACGAAACTTAAATAATATTTTGGAATCGAATCCCTATCTCGTCTTTTGGACCCCCGTCCCACCTTCTCAACTCCTATATCTCCATGTATCAATCCATTGAATGAGTACAGAGCCCGAGATGTGCTGCGTACGGACGGCGCCGCTTCACATTGAATGGAGGTTGAGTAGCGGCGTTGCTGGATGCGATTCGTCACGGTGTCGACAGCAGCACGTCATTGAGAACTTGTCCTGTGCTACCGTGTGCCGTGGTTCGTCCGGGAGCAACCGGCGCGCGGTGAAATGGCCACTGGGAGCCCCCCTGGGAGCCCCCTTGGAAGCCCTCAGAGGACCTCGAGCCGACGGACGACGGTGGGTTTTGGGACCAGACAAGGGACGATGCTGATTAAATCGCGTTCGTTTCCACGCCGCTGGCGATCCCAAAATGTCACCGTGGAAAAATCCATGTTCAGTTACCGAAGTACGCAGGTATACTTGTTGGGTACCGAGGTCAGTGTCCACAAGAATTACAAAGCCAGTGAGAAGCGCCAAGATGGGAAATACCCCTTCTATTTTGAAATCAAAACCCCAGAGGAACCCTATCTGCTACGCTGCCGGGCTTCCAGCCAGAAACATCTAGACTTTTGGATCGAAACATTGGAGCGGGGTGGATGTTCATATTACCCGCCTCTTAATCAAGTCCTGATGAGTGCGGGTATCCCACTAGACATAGAAGAGACGAACAGCACACCGGCAGTGCGCGAACGGATCCAACGCTCTAGCAGCTGGAGCGGTAGAGAACATAAAGAAGAGCAAGATGCCGCCCGTTCGAGGGTAAAAGAATTCGATGATCATTTTAGAATATCTGTTATTAAAAAAGTGGGGAAAAAGGCGTGGCAAGGGCTCCAGTTTACTGAACGATTAGAATGTTTAGAAGAAGCTATGGCAGCAATGGGCAGAAAGTCTCCCCGGGCGTCCACTCTGAAGATAACTCCGTTGGAAGACAGTATCGTCGACCACCCATTGCTGCAAACCAGCGAGCAGGCACATAGAAGCACGGAACAGCGAGCTAACAGCCCAAGCCATCGGCAAACGCCACATAGATCTACAGAGCACCCCATTAAGGAGACCGTTGAAGTAGAGCCAAAAACACCGGTGCCCAAGAGTGGCATTGACCTTGGTGAGCTCGGTTTTTCCACTGGCAGAAACAAAAAGAAAGACAAACTGGCGTCGGGGATAAAACACAAAAAAAAATATCATACCTCGAAGAAAGCAAAAAAGAGTCATTTTCAAACATCTCAAGGCGCGACGCTCAAGCCGCACCCTCCATCTTTCTCAACAATTGAAACTGGGGCTACCGAAGAGGGCCAAAGCCACGACACCCCCACTGCCACCAGTCGGGTGGTTCTGAACATAGGTGCACTCAGTGCGGTAGAACAAACATCGCCCAGAAAACGGCAGAAAGTAAAAACTAGTTGCAATGAAGAACTGAATAAACAGCGAGAACAAGCATGGGTGAAAAACACATCTGTCCGTTCCCCCACTCTAAGTGGTGTGTCGCCTATGAGGGTGAAGATTTCGCTTCCTCTACCTAGAACGAAGAAAATGAAGAAGAAGAAGACGGCCAGCGCCACCGGTGGCATTGAGCAAAGCAAGACTAAAAGTAAAACCAGTAATAAGAGAATGACGGCACCAGTACGACGCACAGCATCAAACCGCCCAGCAACAGCAGCGGTTCGTCGTGAGACACAGCCGCGGGTATGTACCGTGCGTCAAGTCTCCTCTGCTGCTGTTGCGAGATGGTCTGTTGATCAAAACCAGTTGCGGAATATGCGCCCTACTGAGCTCCGAAAATTTGAAGTTGCAGAACGTCGGGCTTTTCATCGTACTCGAATAAAGCAGATAACAGAGGGGTCTTCTTCGGTTCCACAAACCCGTGCAAGTTTAGATAGTATTTTGAGGGCGCACCATAATGCAGGGATGGGCGATGGTGACACACGCTCTTTCTCAAAATCAAACAGGGGGCAAACAAACTCGGCAGCACAGAAAGGCACAGATACGGAAGAGGCAGAGAGTGTCAGACGTGCCGTTGCAAAATGTCTCCCGAAACACTATGGAGATTCTGTGCTTGCTTCACGGCATTGTTATGTGTCAAGCACGTTGCACTCTTCTGGAAACCACATTTTATACAGTCATCCAGCGGAATATACTGCGCCTGTTCAGTTCTCTGAATCCACAAAAGTCCATTCTCCAACTACGAACCATATTGTAATATCTCCGATGACGCCAACAAGTAAGCGCACCCATCCGCTGGTCTCGCATCTTGAGCGGTTGAGTCAGAGCAGTAGTTCACTCAACGAAAGCAAAAATAGCAGTTTATTCAACGAAAGCGTTCATACGTATACATCGGGCGATTTGGCTTCTGCCTCGAAGAGACCATTTAGGCAAAACACGGTCCAAGTTAATGCGAACGCAGGGTCCGTAAACGATTTAAAAATTGAACAACTCTCGCCAATTGAAAAGTCAGATTCCGAACAGGCGGCTCCTCACGTCAAATCGCCCCGTCGACAAACGTGGGTTGCAAACCAACCTTCGAGTTGGAGCTTGCAGTCGCCGATGCGTCGGAACTCTCCGTTGCAGGTGCAAAGTGATATAAGCCAATTGTCGCCTGGGACGGCTACCCACGCACGCTTCAAAAAGAATAAACAAGAAACCATTTCGTTGTTGAAGAGCGATATTGCCGCCTTGGATTTAAAATTATCGTACTTAAAACGAAAGTGAGTTCACTTCACGTATTTTATGTGTTAGAAGAATTCGTAGGTTACCATGTACTTCGTACTACTATCGGGGAAAGTCTAATCCAACATCAGTGTGTTTCACGTGCCGGCGGAGGAAAATACTAATGGAGAATGTTGATTCACGTGATGAACACTGTAAATTAATTAAGTACAGCCATTATAAGCGTAATAATATGTGTTTTGTAATATATAAGGAATGAATAATATTTATCCTCACATCATTTATCTTATCATACACATGTCCTACATCCTACATATGACAGTGGAATATCGTTCATTATTTCTTATGTTCCACGCCTCTCGAAGACCTGGCACTGAGGTGGCTACCCCTCCTACCACGCTTCAAAAACCTCTGCCTCTCCTCGTCAGGCACGAGGGACCCCCCCGTTGCCCAGATCACGTGTGTCGCCCCATCAAGCATACGTGCGCATGCCTCTTTCTCCGACACGGTGTTCCCATGATCTCGAACCCATGCTAGATGTCGCGGGCCCTCGAGTGCGGCACAACAAGATGGTTCCATAAACGCTGTCTCGCCCTCGTGTTCGACTAGCTGGGCGAGGCGCGTGAACAGACTTTCATCGTCCACTGTGTAAATTCCGCCGCAAAGATCAGCGACCATCGTGCAGCAAAGTGGGCTCGCTTTTCCACAAGCTAATCCGTCTGCTTCGGTGAGCACGTCCAGACCAATGTCGGCGCAGGACATGATGTCCGCTTCCCCTTCTTCACCACGCGTAGCATCCCCGAGTGCAAGAAGAACGCAGGGCGCGTGAGTTGGCTCAGCAAACAGTACTGTGACCGCATCTCCAAAAATATGCTTGAGCCCCCAGCAAATCCCTGACGGCGCACCACCGACACCACAGGGTATGTGAACCACAACGTGCTTCTGCATATCGATGCCCATGGCCACCATTTGGTCACGAAGCTCAAAGGCCGCGCATGCGTACCCCAAAAAGAGCGTCTCTGATTGCTCGTCGTCCACAAAATGCGCCATCTCGTTAGCGTCGGTATCTCGCCTGCCCTGTGCTACGGCATCGCCGTACGAGCCTTCATGCACTCGCACATCACAACCACGCTCCCGAAGCAGTTTCATTTTCCACGCTTTGGCATCCTTGGACATGTGGATGGTCGATCTCATGCCCATCGCTGCCGCCGCCATGCCGACCGACATACCCAAGTTGCCCGTGCTACCGACGACAACGTTGTAGTCGTGCATGCGACCTGCACGGATTGCGTCCAGCAGAGTTGTTTCGGCTCCGTTGGCGGAGACGCTCTCCGCGAATGCGAACGTTTCGTAGAGCCCGCCGCGTGCCTTGACTGACCCACACACGGCGAGCTTGCTGTCCTCTTTGACGAGGAGCGTGCACGACGGCGGGAGACCGAGTATGTCGCGGAACCCGTCGGAAGTTTGGCGCAGTGGCGATGCAATCACGCCTTGCTCGCCTACTTCCAAAGGGAACAGCGCCGAGAGAGTGGGTCTAAGCCGTTCCCAGCGCGCGTGCGCTCGGTCGAGGTCGGCTCGGTGGAGAGGCAAGGCTTTTAGCACGGAAGCGGCTGCTGTTACTCCGGTCGCTGTTGCCGCCGACGCCGGGGCGGGGCACGAGGCCGTCTGGATCCAGCAGCAAGGTCGATACTGGGTTAGGGCGCCCAAGCTGTAGTTCGTTATACTCTTCATCTACCCGTACCGTTAAGTATTCTGTTAGGAGACGACGCTGGCGGCTGCCGGGGGTATGGACCCGACACCGTCGTCCCTCGCGTCTGGGTGGCGGGGCGGCAAGGCGCACAACCTTGGCGAGAGAGGCAAAATCTATACCTAGGGCGGCGAGCAAGATATTACAACATCGTTGCCGACACTTTCGGAAAGGATTTGCGCGCTCGAAAAAGAATAAACAAGCAGCCTGGAGTAGTAGTTGAAGTATCAAGCGCAAGAGGGATCGGGATCGGACACCGCGATCGACGATGCGCGCGAGTGTGTGAACGAATGAATATACGAATTCGTAGATAGAAGATTTTGAGAGAGAATGGAGCCCCGGAATAGTGATAGAAAATATATACTTGTAATCATTCTACAGTACCAATCACCCATCACCATCCAGGCTACGACACATACCAACCTTAGCTAAAATAACATGTTTTAAAGACAGACTAATCGGAAGGACGATAAAAAACGTCAAGGTATCTTTCCAATCACATACTTTGCCGTATGTACCTACCAAACTTAGGGTCTAGGATCTTACTTCAATCAAGGCCGCATATTGACCTATCAGTCTCATGCATGTTTGCAGCAAGTTCGCGGTCAACGCGTGCCAACCTTTTCTTCATGAAATCTTTTGTCCCCGGAAATTCCAAAAATTGCTCTTTTGTAATGTGATTGTTTTCCAGGCGTAACCTTGCCAACGATTTCGACGTTAATACTGATTCAGGGACAGAGCGAAGCTGGTTGTTATTGGCTATAATGACTTGGAGCTTGTCGCACTTTCCTAATTCCTCGGGTAACGATGCAATCCTATTAAAAGAAATGTCTAAGTCGCTCAAACGTTTTAGAAGCTCAAATCCACCCGCTCCAGGCAGGTCCACCAGGTAGTTATGACTCAAACAGAGGACTCCAAGCCTGGACAGAGAGCTGATTGAGGCATCAATTTGCACTATTTTATTCTTCGATACATCGAGATTTACTAAGTGTTCGCCGCCGACGATTTGCAAAGTGGTTAATTGATTTTCAGAGATAGTGAGTTTTGAGAGTTTTGGTGGGAGTTGTGGCACGCCTTCGAAGCGATTCCTGTCTAGAGACAAAGAGTTTAGTTTCTTCAAGCCTACTAAACAATTGTTTTCACAACGAACGAGACGGTTGTCTCTCAATATTAACTTTTTTAGGAGTTCAAGACTGCCGAGTCCGACAGGTAGCGTAGTGAGCATGTTATTAGATAAGTCCAGCGAATGCAGCTTCGTTATGGTGAGCACTTTCGGCGGGATGGTTTTAAGTTTTTGCCCTTGCATTGCCAACACACCAGTCGCACTCGATGTATCGAAACGTTTCTGCGTCGTTGATTTTTGCCCCATAATTTCGCTCGTTTTTGGCGCCCTTTTTATCCCGCTTGACGAGCCTAAAATGCTGGTATGACGGTAATGGACCATGTGCTGCTCTTGTCGGTCGTCGAAGCCAAGCGCGCACAACCCAAACAGATGAAGATGAGAATGTGCGTATACCAGTCAGATTTGCACACACGCACAAGCTAAGCACACGCCATCTACGATAGGTAACGTCTTCATCGTCTTATCATCTTATCATACATACCACCTGTACCACGACAGACCATCGTTGTATTCTTATTCCGTACCTACTGTATCTGGTCCCTCCGGCACTGTACACACTACACGACTATTTCTTCTTCATTCTGATGCCAGACATCCCTGGACTTCTTGGATGCTGGTTTATGTCTGGCAAGGTTATCGACTCGTTCATAGATGGAGAACTTCGACTTCCACCGCGCCGTGTCGAAGGGCTGGACCTTGATCGACGCCCCTCGACTTTCGCTTCTGTTTGCAATTTGTGCAGTGTCGTTGCCAAGTTCACTGCAAGTTGACGGGTGTCGCTCGCAAGGTTTTGCGCAGACTTCTTCCGCATCATTTGGACAAAATCTATTGCTTTCTTCTGCCGTTGTTCACTATCGATGAGGCGTTCGGCGCCTAGAGAATGTGCAAGACCACGCAATTCCATCGGTGACTTTGGCGATGCCCATTTTCTTGGAATGCCAGGTACACTGAATGATGGCAATGGGCTTGAGTGGTGTTTCATTGCTACTACCGCATTCAACGGCTGGATTTCGTCGCTGCTTCCTCCCTCGCCAAGATTTGCCACGCTATCATTAGCTTCTAAGTGTGTTATTGCACTTTGTTTAGATTGATCCATTGTGTCCAAACGCTCTGGTTCCTCGGCGATGCGATCAACAACAACTTCCATCAAACTATCAACAAAGGAGGAGGAAGCCTCTCGTTCTGTAATTCCTTCATCTTTGAAAACCATGCCATTAATCTGTAACAATGGCACGTTGTTGACTTGAGGTTCTTCTCTGTCCTCTTCAACTTGAGTAATTGGTTTTGCTGGCGCTTGGTTTAATTGGTTTTCCGGGAGAAGAAGAGTTTCGTTCATGTGAGCGAGCTTTTTCTTTATTGCCACGAGTTCCTCGTTGCCAACGTATCCATTTTCATACGTGACTTCAAAATTAGTAATGTTCCCGGAAAACTCGTCAGTCGTTGGATTTGATAGCGTTATCACAGATGGTATTGTTCCAAGCAAAGAAGACTCGTCTACATCGTCATCATCATCAAGATTGTTTAGCTGGTGCGTCGAAGAATCCATATCGCTCTCTGTTGGATTATTGGGATTCCAGCGCGGTGCTATCTTTGGTTTTTCTTTTAACTCTGCGCTATCAGGTTGTTTGGGTGTCGTAAAAAAGTTATAAACTGGCCATTCGACTCTACGTGCCATTGAAAAATGTTGAGGTACTGTCATTTCCTGTGCGGAGCTTCTTTGTCCTCCTGTGTCATCTGATGGGGGTAAATGTGGAAGTAGACTCCACATTTCTTCGCGCTCGGCATCTGTCACTTTTCGGGCATTTTCTATAAGCAATGCACCGTCGCAACAATTCATGATTTCGGTCTGCACTTCAATGTCGGAAGTCTTCGTCATATTTAAGAGGGACAAAGCCAGGAGGGATATTTCGAATTCAAAATGCTCGGTTGCAGGGGTTTCGAGCAGTCGAGAATACATTACTAAGATTTCTTTGTGTTTCCGAAGCTCAATGAGTAAGTCCTTTGCTTCTTCCACCAAACACGCACATGCAACAACTTTCACGCATGCGTGTATACCCTCGTGAGACCCACTTTTGCTCAAGAACTTCGTGGTTTCAATCAAGCCCTTTTCAATCATGAAGTAAAGCGCGTCCTTTTCGCTTGAAAAATTACCGACGATAAACGAGCATCTATCGCAAATATCGTGAGAGTATTTGCCAAATTCGCCTTGGAGACCGTGCGCAAGAACGTCTTGAACGATTTGTAACCCACCATCGTAAATGATAGTCTCGATTCTGTTTTCGCACTCGCACAGCAGACTCAACGACTCCGCCACTTCCTGCGCGATGGATTCGATTGGGATTTTCGCGTATCTCGCCATCAATTGCACCACGCCGTGGTCGACCAACTTGTTGCGTACTTGTAAGTCCGTAGAGCATATGTACAAAAGTGTCCGGGCAAATTTCATAGCCCTACTATGGAGAGTTGCTTCAAGTAGTTCTTCCTCGATCGTTAATTCATCCATTGCCTGCACAACACCGGAGTCTATCATGAAGGCGCGAGCAGAAATGTCCATGGCAAACAGTTCGATGCAGCGGCAACATCGTTCGTCTGTTTCCTCGTCCTTGCTCGTCTGTACTATCGGAACTATCATTTCTAAAGCACCATCTTTCACAGCTCTGTAGCGGCTTCCAGGCCTTAATGCTGCGTCAACGGCACAGACGAGGCAGTAATTTCTGATCGTCCAGCAGGCCTTTGTTCCTAAATCGTTTCGATCTAAATGACTCACTTCGTTCAAGATGACAAATCCTCCATCGTTCAAGAATCGTTCGTGTGTGTCATCCAATGTGCACAACACAGACAGGGCTGCGATACAGTGCTCTCGGCTCTCGGGATATGGAGCGCGTGCTAATGTAGACAATGCTTTCGTCCCGCCACAATTTGCAATAATCCGGCACGCTTGGCGGTGTTGTGCACCTTCCTCTCCTGAATACAAGGCTGACAAGTCTGTGCCATCGAAATACTCGCCTTTCCGGGGATCGTTCTCTGAATCCTCCTCATCGTCACTAGACTCATCATCACTACCCACATCTTCGAATGATTCGATCTTTCCTGATTTTAACTTTTGGGTAATCGGTTCCTTGATTCGCCCAAATCCACAAATAACGTTATGTAGAATAAGTGCAATTATCTTTTGAACTTCTACGGACACCTTGACTTTCCCTCGGGACATCGCCACCGAAATTAATTCTTCAATCGTTTGTTTGTTTGATATATTGTGCCTCCCGCTGGGGTACACACTCAAATTCGCCAAGATCGTCGCCGCCATTAGACAGAAGTCACCGTCTAAACTTAACATGCACGTTGCAGACCATACTACTCGCCAATCGCCTAAGATCTCGACGTTTCCTGTACTGCATAAAGTGTACATAGCACAACAACACGCCTGTCGAGTAACAATATCTTCTTCTGAGCTCCGAATCAAACCGGTCAAGACGAGTGCGTTTACAGCACCTTCTTTGATCATTTGTTCGCGTGGTCCTTCTGCGCACGAAACTAAATGGCAAATGGCATGAGCACTCAAACGACGCACTTCTGGGTCTTTGCTACCGGACAGTTTAATCATTGTATTGACCGCTCCCGCTTTCAATAATTCTTTTACGTACATCCCATGATTGTGCCCACAAATATTGCTCAACGCCGCCGTGGCGCGCTGAGCAAGCACTTCTGACGTTTTTGCTACTTCTGCTAATGCGACAATTGCTCCATTGTTAACTAGAATATCTATGTTGTTGTCGTCCAAGGTCATTTGTGCTAGTGTTGTGACCGCTAGCTCCCGCGTTCGTGGAGCAACAGAGGTCGTTAAGTCGATAATTTCATCCATGGCCCCTTCCCCAGCGAAGATAAGTCCGGCCGACGCAAATCCCTGGGCTAGTCTGTGCAATGTTGCTATGCACAACTCATCCACGCGTGTACCTTTTGATATCTTCATGATTTCGATAATTGAACCAATGTGTTTTTTTGTCTGGAATGTTTTGAGAAGGACATCATCTTCCGAACAATTGTACATGCAAGACAAGCAAAGTTCTATAGCCGCATCGTCTCCCTCCGCCATCAAGGCAATCCAAACAATAACGTCCGCTACCGGTACGCTTTTTAGATGATTCCGGCCTATTTCTGTGAGTGTCATATTGCTGAAGACGGTTGCAAAGTAACCCGCCGTCGATATGTCATGGACCAATATCTGTTTATGGTACAATACGAGCACATTCAACGCTGCGTGTACGGTTTCGCCAACCTCCTCGAACAATTTCGTGATTTCGCTAGAACATAGCAAATTGCATAAGGCAATGATGGCCTCTGAACGAAGGTTGGTATCCTTCGCATACGTGGCTACAATGACTAATAACTTCATTCCACCTTCAATTGCTACCATCACTGCGCTTTCGTCATCTTGTGACAGCATGGCCAAAGCTGCGACGCACATGTTTAACATTCCCTCGAACTCAAAAGAGGCGTGCTCGATAACCCCTGAGGCGAGCCATTGCAACTGCTGAGCACATTTTTCCGCCAAGCCTGCCAGCAAATGTACAGCGCCATCCTTGACTAGCTTCGTTCGTACCAATCTACTTCGCGCCATGTTGCCCACGGTCGCAATGCAAGTACATACCAAATCATCGTCTCCTTCGACGGCATCCAAGAGTTCTCGAATAAATCGGAGTGCGTTGGAGTCAACCATTTTCGTGGCGGCCTCCACAGACTGGGAAACGAAGTACGCCGTTGTGCACACGTATTTAAGCACGGG
>Ga0099797_100979_pt1 | contig 16342 bp, 10 predicted proteins | sample Uncmet_Sort48C_1_FD_89871 | JGI IMG/M metagenome (GOLD analysis project Ga0099797, IMG submission 89871) | Marine eukaryotic communities from CALCOFI LINE 67, Pacific Ocean - C012_Sort48C_1 | ecosystem: Environmental > Aquatic > Marine > Oceanic | place: Pacific Ocean: Monterey Bay | collected...
TAGGTTTGTTGCATGCATGATAATAGATGTGCAAATTATTAATCAGGGACTGTGCGATGGCCCCACCTAAAATGTATCTATGATACAACACGTTTAGTACAGAATACAATGTGTCGAGCACTATTAAGTGTGTGCTGTACATGATGATGATAAAATTACGCTTACCTACAAAAATATGATGATGACCTTCTGCGAAACTTTTTTCTGCGTTAAACTATGAATTACCGGAAATCGGGATACTCTTCAAATATACAAATCCTTTGGTAACCGTCCAATTATACAGAATACAGGGGCGGGTGGCGGGGTGCGGTGAACGAGTGTTTTTGGAGTTGGAACGGCGACATACATGATTTTGATATCCTCGCACGGACGGGGCTCTTTTCAATACATTCACCGTGAGTAACGCGGCCGACAATAGAAAAAGGCCACTCTCGACCCCTTTACGAAATAAACCTATCATAGCCGCAACGGGTCTATCACCCCTACTACCTTGCCCGCATCCTTTACTTTCAGATTCAAATTCTTCAGAGAATCGTCGTTGTACAGATTTGGCGGGAGTCCGTCCGCGTGGTGTTTCGCGGCCTGCGCGCAGTCGGCGCCCAACTCCACGGCCCGGGCCTGCGCTTTAATGGTATCTAAATGGCTGCTCACGCCGTTGGAAGACTCGGCCAGCCGCCCCATCGCGCCGCTCCGGTCCCAGCTCGGGTGCGCGTTCTGCGAGTCGTCTTCCAAACTCTGCCCGCTGCCAAAAGGGTTCAGAGAGTGCGTGTGCGTGTCGTCTTTCGTGTTTTTCGTGAACGGCTCCGGGGCAGGAATGCTCTCCTGGTCGATCGGGAACGGGTTCTCCATCCCGGCAAGAGATCCCAAATGGTGCGGACTGCTTTTGCTATTTGTAATTTCTTTACTACTACTCGCGCTCTCCGGGAAGCTGCTGGTATCCCAGGCGGCCGTGCTGGAATCGCCCGTGCGCGCTCTGAATTTGATACTGGTATACGGCAGGCCGGACTCTGAGCTGTACAACACTTTCTCGTCGGGCCGCGGCTCGCCGACCCCGAAAGGATTATTGTTATTTTCTAGCCGCGACGGCGCTTCGCCCCCGAAGCTAATCGTGCTGTACGGTTTGCCGTCAATTTTTCTCTTCAAATTCTGCGCGCCCCAGCTGCTTGACGAGGCGAAGTCCGACAGTAAATCGTCGGCCCCCGCCCGCCCTAAGCCGTCGTCGTCCACGTTCCGCCACTCCGCAGGCACCGCCCAGGGCTCCGTGGCGCCCTGCAGGCGCGAGACCGGCGGTTGAGGTTCTTCCTGCTGCAGTGCGCGGATGCGATTCTTTTGCATGCGAGAAGATCGGGAAGATGAAAAGCCAAAGATAGATCCCCCTTCCTCCTCCTTTTTGGGCGCCGGCGCGCTGCCCGAGCCGCTCCCACTACCAGAGCCGCTACCGCTACCACTACCGCTGCCCGGAGAGCCGGAGCCACTCCCGCTGCCCGAACCGCCGCACTTTGATGGTAATTCATTTGCATATTATGTGTAAATTCAATAATACGTATAGAGAACATTGATCATGTAATACAGACACACGTGACGCGTACGATCAACATACTGCCTATAATAACTATAGTCTGTATATAGGGAAAGAAACACCAAAAGCCTATTCTTCTGACCACCCAAAAGCACTCGAAAAATATAATTAAGAGCTTACTTTCCGCATAGGCGAGCTTGCACAAGGACACGTTCCCTGCGGCGGCGCGCTCGCGGGCGGGGCCCGTGCGTAGCGATTATTTTTGTTCAAATACGGCTTTCGTTTGTTCCCTTTCTCCGTTGGATCACCGTAGCGGGGGTCCGGCCGCCCGGCGGCGTCTTTCGCCTTGTCGTACCAGAACATCCCATTCTTGGAGTGCATGTTCGGATTCTGTTTTTGTTTCAATTCGATGAAAATAACGTTTTGAAAGACGGTCATTAACATATGATTGCACTGTGCCCAGAGAGACCAAATGTTTTTTCAGCTTCCTTCATAAAATATTGACGACCGCGAAGGAACAACGAAAACTATACTTCGTTCTTCGCCGGGTTATTGCAGTCTCCGCGTCTTTCAATAGCCCCAAAATGGGACCCAGAGCCGCTTCCCGAACCGCTGCCGCTCCCGCTCCCACTTCCGCTGCCGGAACCGCTCCCGCTGCCAGACCCGCCGGGGAGCGAGGCCAGGCCGGCATCCGAGCCGGAACCGCTGCCAGCGAGAATCACGCCGTCTACAGGGGTGCGAGCACATCCCAAGGCCAGGAACAGGGTTTTTTTCAGAGCCGAGCGGGCCCCGCCCGGTCTTTGGGAGGAAAGCATTCTGAAAAATTGACTATGTCCGTAATGATATGCAATGAGCGTGGAAGCTTATGGCGTCTACATAGTCTTAGAAATGAATCTTTAACATCGCAATTCACGCGATGGACATTGACTATTATTGTATCGTGCCTGCCGGCCCCGCATAAACGTACACTGTTGTGGCGAGACCAACGCGCGTTGAGTAATTTACCGGTCTACGTTGCTGAGAGAACACTCTTATTCACCCGATACTCGTGAACTTTTCTGCAAACTAGGTCGTCGCAATTTAGTGCAGATTGCGTAGCAAGTTAAGGCCATACAGAATGCGAGGGGCGTCGAATTCGTATAATATTGAGTACGTACAAGAGATAATTTCGAAGGAACACACTTGAATTACGGTTTTAGTTTTACAACATTCAAACACACTTCAGATTGAGGGATGCTATTGCAATTAATCTTTCAAAAAAAAAACGCTACTGAGATGCGAAAAATCTGAACTACTCAGCACACTAGTATTGAACTCGCTACTTTTCATCCGGGCGCCCAGCTCACTCAGCCCATCTCTGAGACCCGCGAGACGCCACTCACGCTGCCTGTATTGTATTGTTGTCCAAGTGATGATATCCGAGTCAAATAAAGGAAATTTTTTCCGAATACTATACTGTAAATAATACGTAGTTTGCTTCGGCTGAAAAAATAGCACCATTGTACTTTATGAACAAAGAAAACCATTCTGGTTTACGAGGGGTTCGACTGTATGATCACAAAGGCCGCAATCGCAGCGAACGCCATCAGCGCAATGATGATTTTCACCACAGGCGGACCCCCCTCCTCGAACGTGCCTGTAGTTTTCTCCTGTAAAGATATGATTTCCTACCGCACTTACGATTTCTACGCACTCCAATAGGTACCGCATTCATGAGCGCATTGAATCCACGTCTGGAGATCTGAAATTCTAATGGAAAAAATTGAATACGGTTTTCGATGTTGTGTCTCGCCCGGAGCTGGCTCGCCGACAAGCCAGAGTCCGCCTCGCTACCCCCGGGACCGTAGCGCTTCCTATCATATCATATTAGGAGGGTCAGGGGTGTTTTGAATTAAATGGGTCTGTTACACATATTATGTGATCAGTCAACTGTGCCAATTAAATCTAACTGAATAATGTGAAAGAAACTAACAGTGACTGTACCAGTACTAGCCTACTGCACAATTGAATAATAATATACCGCAGTGTGGAAGCTGAATGCGAGTCGTCAGGCATGGTCTCTAGCAAGGAGAATACTACTCTACTCTAAAAAACACCGGAGATATCGACTGCTACAAAAAAAAAGTTCCCCCAATTCCTCAATCTCCCTATCAATGTGTTGCGTTGGTGTTGTCTCACTGAATACTAACTATTGTTGCTTACTAATTTTACGCGCTCAATCCCATAGGAGAGACAATGAGAATAATGAATATACTTTATAGCCTCTTAGAAATTGTGAACAAATACGGGTGAATCTCTCGCAGGAAGATTTTCGCTCGCTCAAAAATTGAAGAGAACGGAGACAACATCAAATCATATCAGAACACACACTACAGGTCCCGGACTCCGACGGCGGGCATGATACACACGCAGGAATGCGAAATATTGCGTCGGTCATACAAAACACAATCACAAGAAACATACGCTCATACAGAAACGGCGCTTACGAGGCCCATTTCACAATAAATAGGCAAATACGCGCTTAAATATATTATAAAGATGTTTTGTAAATTAGTCCATACCCCGTATTATACGTTTACAGGGTTCCAGCAAGCACGGCAGTGGTCAGGTCCGCACCCGGTCATACTTGCTGCAGTTTAAATAATTACACGTGTGGGGGCGGCCGAATACACTCATGTAGCGGCGTCTGCCAGCGGCGGCAGGTTTCTTTTTCGCCTGTGCGTGAGAAACACTTCTTTGCCTCGTAGTACGTGCTGACCGGCCCCCAGTACCTCCGTTTCCCTGTCAATGCCCGACGAGGAGCCCGCTATTCCTTCACGGCGGGTATTTGAAACAGAATGGTTTCCACTACGGTGAGCATGATCGGGAGGAGTAGAAGGAGGACTATTGATTGGCATTCCCCCGGCAGCAGGGCCCCTGCAATCGTCGTCAACAGTACTACGGGCGCCGCTGGACGCAGCACCGCTGGACGTAGAACCGGTGCTGAAATCTGCTGCACGTTTGAGTTTACGGTGCGACACATTTGGGCGTCTAAGGGGCTGTATCGGGGGCTGTATACCCGAGGCGGGACCGGCGCTTGGCATGCGCTGCTCCACTGGCGCTGCTTCCTCAACCGAGTAGCCCCTCTCGCTGCTCCGGCCGCTATTTCCTCCGGCCAGCGGCGTAGAGTGGCGCGGCGACGACCCATCGACATCGTGTGCGGGTGAAACTGGCAGCAGTATAGAGGGCCGCGGCGACCCATCAGCGGCGTTCTCGGGAAGCACCGCATGAACACCCTGCTCCAGCGCATCGTCATAGAACGGTTGCCCCTCGCGATTGCGGGGAGAACAAGCTTCCGCCCGGTCATAGGACCCTTCGGGATCCCCTGCAAGGTTATCGTCGAAATAGAGCCGTTGCAGCAATAGAGGAGTGTCTGAGGAAAGCTCCGAGTCTACGTGATCACGAAGCAAACGGTCTTCGATTTCAGCCATCCTGGAAGCATCCCCGACGAGCCCATGCAAGAAAGGAACCTCGCCGTTGTCGTCGTGCAAACGCTCGAGCGACCCACTAAAAGGCATCATATGACTAATATCTTCGCATCCTCCTTCTTCCGCCAAATGATGATGCTGAGTATCATCATCAACATGCATACTGTCAGACCCAGGGCACAGCAGTAGGTCAACAGGGTACTCGACCGACTCCTGCTGACCAGGCGCCAAAGCGTCTCCCGAATCTGATGATCTCTCCCTGGAGCGCCGCGCCCGTTCGGCCTGCAAGTTAGCCACAATCCGGTCCAGGCGGCCGCGCCCTTCCGAGGAAAGCGAATCCTGGCGCCGAAGCGACCGCCCGCGCGCCAACGGCGATTGAGACGCGGAGGAAGAGCGGGAGAAGGAATTTCCTGCCTTCATTAATTCTTCGTCCGAGGAACACGATTTGTCATGCTGTATTAATTTGGGTTCCACGGGGAGACGCGGGGGCTTCTCTCCGCGCTTCGAATCTCTCTCCTGCGCAGCCAGCCTCTTTGCCCTGTTCGCCATCGCCTGCGCCGAGTCCGCGCCTCCGCTGCTGTACATCATCGCTTGCTTCGTCGCCGGATCGCCTCCGCCGCTGCTCACCAGCGCTTGCTTCGCCGCCGGATGAGCATCATCGGCGGCGCTCGTATTCGGCCCCCCTGTAAGATGAGCCGCGGGGGCTCGTGTTTTTGACGACGGGGACCCCTCCTCGTAGTGATAGTCCGCGAGAGCGGAGGCGGAACCGGCCGCAGGCTCGAACGACTGGTGCTCCGCGCTGAGGACGGCCCAGTCGCTTCCCGACAGTTCTGCCAAGAGGCCAGCGTCGTCGTCCTGACGGTAAGTGCCATCATCCCTTAACTGCAGTGCGTTGTGGTGATTTCCCACCGCAACGCTTTGTGATGACTTAGCGCAAAGGGGTTCCTCTGGGGCTGTTTCGTGTGCGTTACGAAAAGGAGAACCAGTGTCCCTCAAAGCCGGCTCATCATCCATGTCCGCTGCATAAGCCGGGTGCAACAGCGAGGCATGACTCGTCCGGGGTGACGACGCAATCTCCGAAGACCTCGTCTGGCTGTGCGACGGGTGGAGAAACGCCTGGCCCGCCACGCCGGACGGGTCCCCGTGCTCCACAAAGAGCGGCCACAAACCTTCCTCCGCGCCGAAGGGGTCATCACGTGAGGGCTCGAAGAAGTGATCCCGGTTGTCGCTCCGGCGCTCTTCTTCGCTCCCCCCCCTCGAGAGCGCCCACTACTATCTGTTCCATTTCTTGCTGCTGCCTTTGCATTGCACGCTCCACATATTGTTGCAAGCTTCCTCTGTTGCAAGCTTCTCTCCATTTCTGACGAAACCCCCCCCGTTCCACAGAAGTCATCCGTAGACCCGCACGAAGAAGAGAATCCATGTCGGCGTCTCCCGGAGGAGGACAGTTTGCCGGGACCTCCGACAACATCTCCTCTGGGGGCCCCGTGGGCGTGCCCGGCCAGCGTTCACCGCTTCCGACACAGCCGTCCACCTCCATGGAGGAGCCCGCCGCGCCCTCGCTGTGTCTCCGTTCCGCGATCTCTGGTAAGAGTGGCTCGAAAGGTGGCTCGTTCATTTTCCTTTGCGAAGAATGGCTTTTCATAGTATTCAACATGCTTTCCTTCGCAGCATCGCCATAATATTCAGCCCTGGCAACGTCGGAAAAAAATCTGTCCCTGGCACTGTCGGAAACAAATCCGTCTGCACTTATTTCGGCGGAGCTTATTTTTTCATCCCGTAAAACTTGCAAGGGAAGGTTTTCAAGGCTGTTCATGGTCGAGTGACACCCAGCTTCGTTATCTCCCGCGCTGAACGTCGAGAATGAAAGCGTCGCGCAGGAATCCATTCGAGGCTCATTGTTGGGGCTTAGTACCAACTCAGGAGATGGAGGGGTCGCTGATAAAACAATATTCGCAACTGCTTCATTTATGATACTAACTGCGCTGGAAATGATTGGGGCCCCTAATATTCGCGGCTCGTCCTCCTCCGTAAGGGGGGGGCTCGGACACGAATCGAAATGAGTCCCAGCACCACTGACGGCGTCGAAAATGGAAGTGAGACTGAGAACATGGTCCGGCAATGGTGGCCACTCCTCGTTTTCCGAGCGAACGGTGGGCCGGTCTTTTTCAGAGAAGATCTCAGAAGGAGTTATTCGGTCTTCAGAGGCGGTCGCTTCCTCTTCTTTGGAAACTATACCACCACTCTTCTGCTCCATCCGCTCCCCGGCATTGGTATCGGAAATCATCATAGCAGGTTCTTCATAGTAAACCTCGGAAGAGGACGCGCTCACTCGCTCGCTCACCTCCTTTATTTGAGGCGCTCCAGCGGGCCGAGCTGCATCTACTGCTAGAGGAAGCGACACAGTCGCATCATCCGTGGCGGAAATTATTTGCTCTGCGTCAAGGATTTGCTCTCCGACAATATCATCTCTGGCACTACTACTTCGCGTTTCATCATCAACCGCTTCTTCTCGCTCTCGATCAGCCCTGTTAACTGCCAATGAACGGACGTTGATCAATGATACGAATGCCAATGAAAACCGTAAGAAGAACATCTTTTAAAATTTCACTATTAAAATATTATAGTTCCTGTTTATTAAATAATTCCTGTTTAAATTTGTTTATTAAATTCCTGTTTTGTCTTCCTTCGGGTATTCTTATTAAAATTGATACTACTGCAGTCCGGTATCTGCAGTCCGTGTGCAACGTGACACAGTTCTTCTAGGATGAATCCACGCTTTTAACTTCATCGTCACGGTCATATCGGGGATGCTGCGTTTTTTTTTTTGGAAAAATATTAATTTGTGCGCAAACAGATATTCTCGCTCTAAGGAATTTCTAGATGAGAAACTGGGAAAGAATTAAATTTCACGAAAGAAATACTTAAAGCTGGCAAAACAATTGCGGCTGGCAGGAACGAATACCACAAGAGAAACCGAATGTTATTCCGGAAGGGAGGAACAATATAATATTGCGCAGAAGAAAGCACGAATACCAATTGCTGTTCTTTTTTCAACTACTCAACGACGCTTTTTGCTTTCGATGCTTTCTATAATCATAGATTCAGATGCTGACGGCGGGCTATCATAAAGATATCCAGGAAGACATACCGCCGCGTCAATATCATGTTATTCTATCAAATAAATCAGAAGAATGAATGATATTATGGACTCCGAAGCTGTGGCCCAAAAGAACGCACTAGGCACCCCCCTCCGCACTAAAACACACGCACACACACATACATACACACGGACAAACCACATATTAACGTGATGCGAAAAATCTTCTGACACTATGTTCATGCTTTAAGTAATATATGGCCGAACCGATTTTTTAAATTTGCTACCTAAATATTTCTCTGAAATAATAGATACAATGGCTGTTCCGCGTATAGATTATGTGTGTACTTAAATCCAGGAGCATCGCCGCAATCCATTCTTATAGAAAGCCGAGTTCACGCGAGTTGTATTTATAGAGGTTCTGAACAATATGCATATCCGTTTAGAGTTCTTTGAAATAGAATAGTAACAGTTCGTAATGTGTCAGAGATACCGAATTCGTTTAAGACAATGTAGAGAGAGTTAACTTTTGAGAGAAATCATTTTGATTGAAGTTTTGCATGGTAAAAACAGCAGTTCACAATAATCATTCATTGTAATCTTAATAATTAGACATAGGGGCATCGAGAGACGTGCGGAGTGCTAGCAACCCCTGCAGGGGATCCCAGTGGATCGGCATCCTCTGTATCAATACTATCGCCTTTAATGCTCTATAACATCGCTGAATATGCGTTCTGTACAACATTGCCATTCTAGTGTAGTGCACTACAAATAGGGTAGGTACTACACTGGAATGGCTGTACATAATTTAGAATTCCTGCAGTATGGAATACAGCTAGTCGATGAGTATTACCCTGCTTACCGCTTTGGGTTATTAGAACCCGCACCAATCTGATTTTTTTTTCCTCTTTATTTCTGGTGTACGAATAATGATGATGTCTATATAGGTACAACAACACCGGCATTTCCTCTGCGTTACCGCATTGGGTCCCATCCCATGATTGATTACCGTTTTGGATTCATACTGCCGGCCCCGATCTGAATTTTTTTTGCAACAACAGTCCCCGCGGTACCAATAAATACCATTCGGGTTACTAGTATCAAGAACTTAATACCAGCATAAAGAATCTAGCGTCGCTCTAATGATATTCCACGTTGATCAACTCATACTATATTATAGAGAGCTTACATCATCGTAAAAAAAAGGATGATGCTTCTTCTTCTTCTTCTGTGATGAGACCAAAGGCCTCTACGTCGTTGTGTAGCGGGGTGTGGGGTTTCAAAAAAAGGATGATGCTATACTGATAATGTTTTCTTGACGACGCAAAGAAAGAGACCTGCGACATCTATATACAAAAAGAATAATTTATACTGATACACATAGAAAATGGCTATATACCTGCAGCATCTGTACCACAGAGGAGCCAACCACCACGAAGAGAAAGAAGGCCAGGAGAATGGGGCCCACCGCATACCCTGTTATCATTGATAATTAATTTGTTCACAATAACAATGTTGTTGATAGAATTACCATACCTGCGGTGTGCCTCTCTCAAAATCAAGGGACATTTCGTACACTATGCTATACATGCTTCAAATGAAAGTTGGGGCAGAAACCAACAAAACATTTAAAGAATAACCCTTCTTCTTCTCGGCCTCCTTGCTCACCATGCCTCGCTTGTTGATGTTCTTGGCGGCTGCATCGTTCTTCAGCTATTATTTTTGATGTTTTCACAATAAAATTGTTGGAATGAATCTTAATAGGCAGCGAATGCTCTAATCTATAATAAAATAGTGTGGCACCGTACATAGTACATACCCTTCATACCTCCTAGGAACTTCAAATATCATAGATATACGATGATGTAAGGGAAAAAACCCTCATTCGTCTGCTGCCTCCGGTCATTTTGTCGGGCCGACGGGAGAAACGAAGATCGAATTGTTTTTAAACTATCGTATCAATTAATACGGTATATAGAGATGGTATGATCAGGATCACCACCAAGCCTTTTGAAACCACCCTACTGAATTTTTTTTTCGAATTCAATCTGTTTTGAAACTGGATATCAACTGTGAACGTACAGTGTGTTGCTAATACTCCGTACAACTATATCCTAAGTGATGAATCTACGTCCATCTTGGGATAGATTGTGATCACTCACGGCAGATGCTTTACATGATGGTCGATGCAGTCTGATCAATACCGGATTACACACTGGATATACTACAATACAACGCACTGAATGATGATCGGATGCCCCAGACCTGTGCCAGGGCGAACACACTATAACATAGTGTTTTGCGAATGAAAATTGTACACGCGCAATGTTTGAAATTTTCAAATTATATCAAGACTAAATTTTGCAGAAGATCTGATCAGCCATGGTCGCACGCTACTTCAAATAATACTTGGTATATTTAATAGTAAGAGGGATTGATGAACATACATGTTTTTTGTGCTCGGTAAAGAAGACCCCAAATTATCTTTTTTAATATTAACATTATACAGGTTTTTGTCAGCATAGATCGCGAGCGATCTCGTGAAAAAAACCTAGTACGTGTATTCAAGTGTATCAAATATTTGTATAGTAGGTTCTGGTATCACTGTATTAAAGGTATGTACTTCTGTCGTTATATAGGTTCATAAAGACTCTATAAAAAACATTCAGTTCAAAAAGACCGTTTTTTTTCCCTGCAAAAACAACAATTCGAGAGTATTCATTACTATTGATTCGCGGTGCAGTCATTTTTTATCAACAACAGGTTTCTGTTGCTGGTGTATAATCTTTGTATCTGAAGAAAATATGTGCGTGCCTGCATCTTCAATGCCACCTCATCATATTCATAATAAAATTTAATGCAGTTACCACACACATACACGGGATAATTAAATATCCCCCTGTTAGTTAATCCTTTGCTACCGTTATACGTATAAACGATAATATTGCGAGAACCAACCGCGTTTGGTTCCGCCGCGTTCGGTTCCTCGTCTGAGCGAGGAATACTGCCACAACCACGAAAACAATACTAAAAAAGGTCCCTTAGCATACCTATGGGACCCCCTTCTGACATATCACATAATGATAATAAATGAAAACCTGTTGTATTAAATATTTGTTAGAAAAAAAAACAGTCAGCCATTACTAAAATGTTTCATGCTAAACTCTATACAATCCATATTATAGTTAAGAAGTCCGCCAAAATCTGAAGGTGGCTGTTCCGAGCTCGATGCAAAATGAATAATGCCGCACGGGCTGTCCATTTCATGTTCTAAAATGTTGCTCCGCAAACATTCCTATACGACCTTGCATAAACCTTGTGTGTGTTCCTGTTTGGTAGCAGCCTTCTGCTGTGTGACCTCTTCTACAAAATGCTTTCCTCAACAAGATTGATCTTCTTCTGCATGGATATACGCTTCGTTTGAAGCGGATTCTTCTGCTTGTTTCATGGACGGCTCGACGATAGCAAGACTGGGGGGGACTATTCATATTACAGGGGGAAATTTTGATAATAGGTAAATGACTTTCGACTTAAATTGTTGATGCTATTATATATCTATTTTCCAATATTAGCATCGTCGTTTACTCTTTTTGACGTTTTTCCTATTGATATACATATATAAATTTTAGATTTTGTAATGGTAAATTGGTAATCTATTTCTATACGTTTCAGATTTGTATAATAATTATGGGGTATACTAAAACGAGCGCGTAGTTAATTATATGGCACCAATTTTTTCTAATGACTTCTACATGAATAATGTGGCGACCGTCGCATTGCCTGCTTTCAATGACGGTCGCTTTATCAAAACCCGCATATCGTATTGCACCACTTTGTCCCTGGCCTTCGGATAAATTTTGTAATACCAACTTTGTCAATACCGAGGATAAGCGCCAGCCACCACATCATTTGGCGCCTGCCGATGTTTCATAACAGCCTCTTCTCACGATAAGTGTCAAGAGGGTTTGTCATATAGATTCTCATTAGATGTGTTTCGTATACACGACAAACCATTGAACGATTCATACATGCACAAGGACCGCTTCAACATATATTATATGACATCGCGAAAAGGAAGGCTTGGGGGCAATGTGAGTATCAGGATTTTGACATTAATTATTCTTAGTTTGAATTCATTTGATAATATACAGAATGCGCTCCCGGCCACGTATATTGGAACGACGAATACGATGATTGGACTATATTTTACAAGAGAGAGAGAAAACTACTACTCTAGGAAGGCTACTAGTGAAATTAGAGAAAAACAATCAAATAGGCTACTCTTTTCTTACAATGGGACAACAATACAGGTCAGACAGGTCAGTCCCGAGAAAAAATACTCGATACTACACGGTGAGAGAAAATCCATACACAACACCACGATAGACACCATAATAAACATTTGCTAGAGGAAATCTTGGTATGACAAAACACGATTCATGAGACTCTGCTCTTTAATACCACGCACAATAATTCTCTGAGCCTATCTCATCTGCCTCTTTAGAGGTCATTTTATTAATATGAATACATATTACGGACTATCCATAAGGAACGACGACAGTCAATGCATTTCTTGGGCGACTACCAATAGGGGCAGATGAGCGTGAACAAGATGAAATCGGCATGTACTATCAAGGGTTATTGATTTTTTCAGTTAAAAATCGTCACGTGGTAAAAATTACCTGTGTCTAATTCAGAGCTTCGCAGGATTCAGAATCTCTGAACTTGTGCGCTGAATATTTAGAGGTCTATGATTATTGAAGCTTGAGCGACCCCAAACATCCAAACGTAATATTTGGATATTTGTGTATAATAGTAACCAAACATCCAGAATAAGCAATGTGGCGCGCCGAAACGCTGAACCCCAGTCGTCAATAACAATTCAATATTATAAATTCCGATCATCTTGCTACTTTTACAAACAATTAGATTACGGATCCTTGTTAAGGGCGGTCCAAAATTGCTAACCCCAGGCTCCGTTTTGAAATTAATTATTCCATTTTTTTCCACGTTTCTTGGAAATAATTCATTTCTTATGTTGTGCAGTATCATACGGTGGCGGTTACTAAAAAGGATTCATAGATATATCACTCTTGCGTGCTGAAAAAATCCAGACGAATATGCGAAATATTTACGTGCGGCGGAGTTTAAACAAAGACTCTTTCTATAATTAGTTCATAATAAATTCTCGCCATCGCTGGACCTCTCGCGAGTGATTGAACGTTTAGAAACTGCCAACTGCGCGTGAAAAAATTTAAACGACGTGCACCCTCACCGCCGATAAAAAAACATCATTTAAATATTAAATAATGAACGCTGTGAAATTGCTTATGCGAGGGGCGAATGATGTCACACAACAGGTGTCTTCTGTGTCGTGCTATTCATTTTATATTATTCTTGTCAAAATCTCCTCTACTAAATATTACAAATGGTGTGTATTTATTAGTATCTTAATTTTCTCTCAACCGTGGCTATATATACTATTTTTTCTTGTATAAGAGGAACCCCTTCTGAACAAAATTTCATCTGCGAACCTCTCTAATTATTACTATGAACTCAAAACGAATCTGTTGATAAAAAAATAAAAGAACTGCGAAGGGTCAGTACGTGCCGCACGGTGTTATAGCTGATAATATAATACATGCGTAATAAATAATAAGAGGGCAATCGATAATTAAGTTGTATATTTTACAGTATATCAGAGGTCGTGTTTATTGTTTCAAAAAAAACCTTTGATAATCGACAAATTCATGTATTAATATGCCACCTGTTGCGCACATTGAATATTATAGAAGCAAAGCAACAGCTCTATCATCCTATCAAAGAAAGAACAAATGAGCTATTATTCACTTAAGACTGCGTGTACGCAACACTACTAATATACACTCTCCTCACTGCCGTCGACTTCAAAAAAAAAAAACATGCCCATAATATGTTTTTACCCTGTTGTAAAATTTATTGTACACGTAGTATATATAATGGTTGAACTCCCAGCTACTATTTATTTTACAGAGGGTCTGAGGATCACGTGCTGCCCAACGCTATAAAAAAGATTTCTCTCATGAATATAGTTCATCTTCTATGAATTATATTTCACATACAGGAGCACAACTGTTGATTTCTATATACCGATAACGACCTCTGTGCGCCGAAAAAACGCAACACGAGAAAACTTTGAAAACTGAATAAATCCATCTGGCTTTCCATATTTAATCTAAATCTCTTTCACGACATCATATTAACGTCCACGTCCGCGATAAGTATAGATACAAAGTCCCAATTTTGTACACAACAGGTAGTATATATATAGATAGACGTCTAGTACAGTTACATGAATGAAGAAACTTCTATTAACAATAAATATAACGCAAATGTTCTAAAAAAAGATGGTCAATCAACAGTTGATTTTTTTTTTTGATTTTTTTTTTTTTTTACAACGAAGAGCTCGTAAATTGGTCAGTAAATTTCACCTGACGTCGTTTTCACCTGAATTGATTAATAGTCCTATCGAGAGCTCACAGCAGCTATATAGATAAAAGAAGAATGCTTAATCTATAAAAAGATCATAGATGTCCGTACTTAGAATAATAGTCTTAGAAGAAATGTGTACTAGAATACAATTTCAGCATAACAATGATAATATCTTGGTAAACTAAACTCTTGTGGAGAGAGAGAGAGTTCCTATCTTGAAAATTTCGAAACGACCTTTTCGCGTCACACACGTGAAAAACAACGGCCCCCGGTGGCTTTGTTGATCCCATAAAACTCCTGATTGATACTGTATATCGATGGGTACTAGATGCGTCAAAATTTTCCGCCACGAAAGGGGACTTTCCTCCTTTATCGTGAAAGAAAGAAAGCACCCCTCCGCTGCCTTCCCGTGCGCAGTGCATGCGCAGAGCTGCATTCATATTTATTATTTTATTATCAAGAAGGGCAGCTTACAACAGAGATGAATACATTTTACAAATTGTAACTCATCACCTATAATACAATCGATCCTGTATCATACAGTCAAGGAATAACAAATATTTTGCGGAATGATGGAGCAGCCGCGATTCAGACGTACGTACGTGACGCAACAGGTATTATAAATGAATTCGGGCGAAACAATAGATAAATGGAATTCGTAAAAAGAAAATCGCACAGAAAAACTATTTTAAAAAAACGCAAATGACCTTTCAGTTTTGTGTATTTAATATACTGATTAATAATCAGCAATAGTTGATCAGAATCAAAGTTTTTGACTGTATTTATTGTACAAAAAAAACACTCACAATACTACTTAATAATGGTTGGGTAAAACGTCACAGACATGCAAAGTAGTTTAATAGTATTTTGCGTAAACTCCTTCAATAGAATCGGTTGTAATACGCGATAGTGGGCCGCACCATCGGCACACTATTCCAAATGGCTACAGGAATGCTGCCGACGACGGCTTTGAAGAGTTCTTCAGTCTTGTTAAATTCTTCCTCTGAGGTCCCTCTGCTTCGCTCATCTGCATCGCGGTCGTCTTTAGCCGATAAGGTTCCGTACGGTGGAAATTGTCGCTCCCGATGGTCGTCGACAAAGAGGCGCTTGGCCCTAGTAGAGTCTCTCTAGGCGCAGTATGCGAGCTCGCCTCTTGCGGGGCGAAGGAAACGCTCTTTGCGTTGTTGTTGTTATCCCGGTGGTGTTGGCCCGTTATTGGGCCCATCTCTGAGGACCCAGGGGGCCCCTGATAGGGTGCCAATAAAAATCCGTCTAGCTCGCTGCCGAACGGATTGTCGCCGTCGCCGTCGTGCTGTTTGTGGAAGTGCAGATCTTCCTTGGACGGAGCCGATAGCGGGAGATAGTCCGGACTGTTACAGTTGTCAGCAGAAGAGCTCCTCGGGCTGCTCCCGCGGCTGCTCCTACACATGCTGTGACATGTGTCGAAGCTGTTTTTTCTTCTCCTTTCGTAAAAAACATTTCTTCTCGAATGTGACATATTATGCATATTATCCGCAAAGAGTGAAGAAGAATTGCTGCTGGAATTACGACCCTGAATATGATTGTTCAAGCCGAAAGCTGAGGAGCGCTTCCCAAGCTGTGAGGCTCCTCGGTGGCTCGAGGTTGTCGTGTGCTTCGTCAGCGCGTTACCTCTCGACCCACAGCTGCTCTTCGCGCAGCTGCTGGTGTGTTTCGGGTTCAGCCACCTTCTGCGCTGGCCGCAATTCGCGGAGGAGGTCCGCAGACGCTTTGCGAGGCCCGCATCCGTGCTGGGATCCCCGTGTT
>Ga0099797_100913_pt1 | contig 16312 bp, 12 predicted proteins | sample Uncmet_Sort48C_1_FD_89871 | JGI IMG/M metagenome (GOLD analysis project Ga0099797, IMG submission 89871) | Marine eukaryotic communities from CALCOFI LINE 67, Pacific Ocean - C012_Sort48C_1 | ecosystem: Environmental > Aquatic > Marine > Oceanic | place: Pacific Ocean: Monterey Bay | collected...
ATAGAACGATGCTCTTCGGGATCACGCTTTAACCCTTTTTGTGTGAAAGATGGAGTGTATGCTCTAAGTTTAACGGACATAAAATTGGTAAACGTTTCAACTAGAATGATCAGTGGTATTGACAATGTTTTATGTTTAATATTATCTACGGATTTGTCCAAAAATACACATTGACGGATTTAGGTGGTCTTCCGGAGGATTGTAATGTTGCGACTCTAAAATTATTACTTGGGAAAGAAATTGTTATAAAATACTTTAGGTGGCATGAATTTGTCATTAATATAAGAAAAAGTAGGAGAAAATCTATTAAATTTTTGGATCATGCGCTGCTCTCTACCCTGGCCTCCATCAAAATGGTTGGGGAGATTGTCTGGAACGCAGTCAGTAGATACTGACTGCATATCTGATCTAGCTCTTTTCTTGACAACTTTGGCTGTATTCCAGAGCATTTTGGATGGTTTCCGAACCACTTTGGCTGTCTTCCGGATCACCTTATCTATTGGCTGCATATCGACCACCTTGCACAAATTTTACATGGTCTGGAATACAACCAGTGGCTATATTCCGTACCAATGAACTGGCTACCATCCAGTCCGTCTTCGAGGGCAAGGTGTGGTACATGACCCAACATTTTCTGGACTCTCCTATAATGTTTAAAATAAAACGAGTTAACTGTCCGTGTATTCTATTGTAGTCCGTGATATACTCTAAAACATTTTTTCCGTTCTGACAAATGTTTCTTATATAGGTGTTACAAAAGGTATAATTTCATTGGATATGACTACAAGCATAAATTATTACATCATTTCATGGTTACGGACGGGACAATTCACCCATATATTTGAACAACTTGAAACCAAAACCATATACAAATATTCGGTGAAGTGAACGATAAAATATGTAATAACGATTGAGTAATTTCCACTGAAAAAAAATGTTGGAATAGAATATTTCCCTCACTAATTTCACTATGATAACCAAACGATCCCCATCCCTTCTGAACAAGGCTCTGAGTTGTGTGGCATGATCTTGGATGGCCAAAAAATCTCCAATTCGATTTTCAGCCAGTAACATATGTGACCGTGAACGAAAATAGGTCAAAAGGAGTGATTAGAATACAAAATGAGAGACTTAGCCTTATACACGAATATGTTAGAAGATCGTGTAAGGGACCGTCTCCAAATTATCGCTTAATGCAAGTGACCATTGCCGAGTGAACCCGTCGGTGCCCGTTTCGCGCTCCCGCGCGAAACGGGCACCGACGGGTTCCCTCGGCCGGGGGTCATCATGAGTGTCATTTAGGATTAACCAATCACGCTAGGGACGATGTACTGATTACCCAATGAAAAGGCAAAATAAGCGATAATTTGGAGACGGGCCCTAAGCCATAACAATAGTAAGTGGAAGAGCATGGGCTTACTCGTGATTCCTAATGGGAATCATGATACTGTATGTAGTGTACATTATGTGTTTATATGTATTTTGTAAAATTTAACTATCTGCTGTAATTCTATGACAGCGTTCATAAATAAAGTTTCATATGGGGCCGTGTTAGATTATATGGGGTCAAAACCTTTTTAAGATCGATTTTATGGGTCATGAAATTTTTCTGACGTGATTTTATGGGTCGTCAAACTTGTTTTATTAAAGAAAATATAAGAGATAGCAAACGAATGAAGTAAAACGATGAAATAGTTTTGGAAATTGTCAAAAATAAGGAAATCATGTTTAGTGCGTTTTTGGCAAAAATATTAATGATAAGCCCATATATCATATATATCATATCTTTTGATTAGATATAGCCTATCAATTTGATCATATAGCTGTTCTATCAAGATTAATGACATATTTGGGAAAAGAGGCCAACAAGAATTTTTGGTTTTTGTCAATTTTTAGGCAAACGGTTTCTTTCAGACCTATCTAATATAAGAAATACCGAATATAAACATACAGCATATCCCACTTAAATTGATAGGTCAAATATTCTTGTACGATTAGTAGTTCCCGAGATATAAAATCTGAAATCACGTCACAAGGGTCACATTTCTGTGAAAGTCCAAATATGCTCGAGTTTTACGCAAATAATAAATAATTTTTAGAAGAAACATGTTGTTTCCAATGTAAAAACTGCTGATTATGATAAAGTCGAACCATCCCCATCGGCCATGCTAGCGGAACAGACCGCAATACATTTCTTTATTTTTCTCATAACCTATTTTTTTCAGGGTGTATCAAATTTTACTATTTTATATTTCCTGACTATATTTTTGATCAATCTATTTGGTCAGGTTCTATTAAGGTCGACTTAAGTCATCAACAAATTGTAATTAAATTTTTGATAAACATTCCTCTTTTTCCACGAAACGCAACGTCTGGTTTCCGTACAACACAAAAACACTGAAACATCAAATTTTCATATGTCGAGAACCACTTTTCCTACAACATTCGTTAACCCATCATTTTAAGCGGAAGATGCTGTTTGTATTGAGCGGTTTTAATGTTACATAGGTCTAAATTTAGTAGATGTTGTGGAATTTGCCAAAAAGCAAAAAAATGCTATCGGCCTCTTTTCACCAAATGTGTAATAATTTTATATGAAGTTGTGGTAAAGTCATGAATTTAAGAAGAATCGAGTCGTAGCATGAGATTTTGACGTTGTATGTCTTTATAACATATCAATCTTCAATATTTTGTCTAAACCAGCAAAATGTGCAAAATTTCTGAAGATTAGTTTCTCTATGTGGTGGTTACAGGGATGAAAATAAGATTTTGGTCATTGCCGGTCACATGATCAGAGGATTCTTATCTTAGCCGATCATCTCAAATTTCAGCCAGCCATAATATAAAAAAGCTTTGAGTTTATGTAGCCACTGTCACCCTCTCCGAACACAGCCACGTCGCGCCGCTCCACCCTCTAAAGATATATAAAGCTACTTCCTTTGACTGAGACAAGTTGAGTAAAAACATGGAGAAAACCAACCCAACCATATTTATATTTAATTACAGTATGTTTAAATATTGGAAAAAGGTGGTAAAATGTAAGAAACTTACCCACACATATAGGGATACGAACACATTGGATCATATATGATATGACTTTTAGTTCATGTCAAAAATAATTTAAAACATTTATAGAATAATCAGTATTTGGCTATGACAGAGAAATACTTATGTGCATTTTCACCCGGTCATGGTAATCCAGATGACGGGATTTGAGCTGGTCAAGCGTCAGTTTAAGCCACTCATTGACCGTTGGCCAGCTCTTATTTTCAGCCCTGTGGTTAGTTTGAAAGTGTGATGATAAGATACGATGAAGCGTAGGTATACGTGAAATACCGTATATAACTCTTGATAACGGGATGATCATGCTATAGTGTCTCTAATGGGGTGTTGGAATTGTGTAAGAAAATAAGAATGGAAATAAATAAAATCCTTCAATAATATCTTCTTGCAAAGAAGTTGAGTCTGTATTCCAATAATCCTGCCAAGTAATTTAGGGGTAGTTTCCACTGATAATATAAGAAATACTTAAGTTGCAAGTTATTTATTTCCTAAATCAAAATATAGTGGTGAACGTGGCCTATTTAATACACGGCTTGATATATTGATGTACTAAATTTCAAACTAATTGACGTAATTGTTTCAAAATCGGCGCATTTATTCATCGATATATTGCGAGTACCCCATCAAATAATCATACTTCCAAAAATAAATTTGGGGAAATTATGTACAAAATTCCGATTGAAGGTAAAGATTCGGAATTTTGCAATAGTGTAGTCTAAATAGTACACTGTACTGTTGCAAAATTTCATTTCTGGAAAGAAATCATAGCAAAATTATTTCATAATGTATCTTAGTTCTAATTAATGAAATCTAATGAAGCCGTTTTTATGCTGAGACTACATAAGGAGACAGACTAAATAACTTTTATGTAGTCCATTTATGTAGTCAGCATAAACACTACAAAAAACGTCAGTCGGCACAAAAAAATTAAGTTGTGTTGACCAAATTTATGTCATCGAAACGATGACATAACTTTTCTTATGCCGACATAAATCGGCGCGTTTTGTAATAAAAAAGCTGTGGCGTTTTGTAATAAAATTTCCATGCGTTTTGTAATATAAAGCTACCGCGTTTTGTAACAAAATCGACGCATTTTGTAATGCTGCCGCGTTTTGTAATAAAATCGGTGCGTTTTGTAATACCTGACGCGATTTGTCATAAAATCAGCGCGTTTTGTAATAAAAAAATTTTGTAATAAAATTTTTTATTACAAAATGCGGCAGCTTTTTTATTACAAAGCGCATCGAAATTTTATTACAAAACTCGGCAGCTTTTTTATTACAAATCGCATCAGGTATTACAAAACCCAACGATTTTATTACAAAACGCTTCAGCATTACAAAACGCGTCAATTTTGTTACAAAACGTGGCAGCATTTTTTATTACAAAACGCGCCGATTTTATTACAAAATGCGTCAGGTATTACAAAACGCGCCAATTTTATAACAAAACGCGACAGGTATTACAAAACGCGTCGATTGTTACAACATGATGCATAACAACCGTTCCAATGCGATACTGTTGCGTCATCAGAACATGATAAATTCGTTCTATTCATATTTACACGTATCTGGACACAGCTTGTTCGTGGTTGTTGGTTGGCTTCGTTTTAGCAATTAATCATGTCTAAACAAAATTCATTCGCATCAAAAAAACAGCTGAAAGCTCTAATAAAAAAATCTAACATCAACAAGAGATCCAGGAATTGGACGCTTGATGAAACTAACTTGTACGCATTTTTGTCGAAGCTTGGAAGAACTGGCGCTGAAAAAAGCAGCGTAAAATCTCGTGTTTGAAGCTATAAAGACATTTCTTGACCAAAACCTCCCAGATGAACAGTTTATATATCTAATGACCGGGGCGGTGGAGCGGATTTGAAAGTGGTGCGGCCGAGCGGAGAGCGCGAAACGCTCGTATATGAAAAAAGTGCTCGTATAGCAAAAAAGCTTATACTGTAGTAAGGGGCGGTTCATTTTTTAACCTGCATACCCGGCCAGAGTGTTTTGGACCGGGGTACGAAACATTTCCCGGGTTTCTATGAGAGGGTATGAAACATTTTGTACCGTTATCTCACATTTTTAAACTTTCATGAAATAGGGGGTACGAAACATTTTAGATGTTTTTTTTCAATATAGGGGTATGAAACATTTTCTAGAAAACAATTTCCCCGATATTTTTTTGCTTTCTGCTGGCCAATCAAAACGCGCTATTTTGTCAATGAAGTCATTTACTCCGCAGCCGTGTAAAAATAAACCAATGAAATTCATGCATTTATATAAATGACGTCATTTCGGGTTGGATTACATTTTTAAACACTGGCGGTTGTCGCGCATTCTACATGGTGATGTGGCAAGGAGAACGTAATGGCGGATCGACGAAGGCATGGTTTTCAACCATTTTTTATATCTGCTTATATCTCCTGCATCAGTAGAGTGAATGGCAGCAGTATGCAACTGGACCCCTAGCAACCGTCGTTATGCATGTCAATCAAACTCGACCCCTAGCAACCGTCGTTATGCATGTCAATCAAACTCACAACCGCACGTTGTTATGCATGTCAATCAAACTCACCTAGCAACCGTCGTTATGCGGATCACAACGAAAATTGGTACCAAAGTCAATTTCGGTACGGCGAATTCAAAAATCGTGGTCACGAGTTCTGAAAATCTTTAGAAGAAAGTGAAGAAGAAGAAGAAAAAGAAGAAAAAATGAAAAATACTCGGATCGCAACGAAAATTGGTACCAAGATCAAAGTCGGTACAACGAATTCAAAAATCGTGATCTTAAATCTTAAAAAAAGAAACCCCTAGCAACCGTCGTTATGCATGAATATGGACCCCTAGCAACCGTCGTTATGCATGTCAATCAAACTCACGTCGTTAGCATAGAGGATACACGTGGTGAAGAAATTCGTCCATAGGGATTATTTGTTTAAGAAATATTGTGGTTTGCATTATATAATTGGAATCTCATAACTGCTGGACTCTGCGTAAAGGAGTTCAAATATCATGCGCACATCGTGTACGACATTGGCGATCGATCCATAAGTCAGACTACGAGCGAAAATCTAATGAAGATGTGACACAGCAGTTATGAGATTCCAATTATATAATGCAAACCACAGCATTTCTTAAACAAATAATCCTAAGGGACACCCTTTTGTTATGAGATTCCAATTATATAATGCAAACCACTAGCCAAAAAAGTAAATATTGACATTGTAATGTCAACATTTCTTAAACAAATAATCATTAGGGACACCTTTTCGACTATACCAATTATCAGTTAACCATGTACAATAACAAAAACGTATATTGACATTGTAATGTCAAATTCTTTTTTTAAACTAATAATTCTTAAGGACATCCTTTTGTTTATATCATCAGAAAAGGTGAAATCGATCCTTACTTATGAAATCCTACATATATAGCTCATGACAACATTATAATCATGTACAGTAAATATCAGTACACTCTATAGTCAGAATGAATGTGCAGAGATATACATGTAATTGTGGCTTCATGGTTGACTACTACAGTCAGTTGATTAACCATGTACAAGCTAATGTGTTTGGCGCAATCTGTCACGTGGTATATACATGCAAATATAGTAAAAGATTTAAATCCTTCAAATTATTAAATCGTCATGTGAAAGCTGAAGAGCGTTGTTTCAACTGTAGACTCTGCGCCCAACCTTAATTAAGATATGTAATGCTGAATACCGTAATCCCCAGATCCAGCCCCTCACCCTCGAATAAATGAAACGGTTATCCAAGAAAAAGAAGTTTTCTAAAACTTATGATATATTTCAGCATATTAATCACACAGTTTTATATATATAATTATAGTAACTGAAAGGTCCCTTACTACTCTTCTTCTCACCAAGCGATTTTATAAACAGCTTAGCATCGCCCTTCCCATCCCATTTACTATCAATACTAGCTTCTACCAAGCTGGTCGCCCACACAGTAAAGCGTTCACCATCCACAGATTGCAGGTCGAGGAGCTTCGACCAGCCCCACCTTGTCTTCACGTCTCTTTTCCCTACAATCAAAAACCATTGATGCTGTGGCAAATATTTCCAAGAAATGGCAGGATTGTCAACGTCACCAACATCATCGTCGTCAGCAGGAAACGATACCTCCTCTACCGAAGCAGATGATCCCTCGGTAGCAGACGGCCCCTCGCCAGCACTGCTCGGCTCGTTATCAGGCGGTCTCTCGTCAACAGTGCTCGACGACTCGCTAGCAGACGGTCGCTCGTTTGCATTGCTCGATTCATCTTGAACCTATAAATAGAATGAAAATGCTTGGTTTAAAAACGATGAAATCAGCTAGAAGGTCAAGAAACTTAGTAACAGCTATGAGTCTGGAAAAACCTGCAAAAAGTCAGAGATTTCACCAGGGAAAACCTGAAAAACCTAGAAAAGTCAGGTAATTTTGCTAAGATAGCCACAAAAATATTCATTGAACCTATTACAAAATATGGATGAAGGTATGACTTTGATAAAAACAGTAAAATCAGGTCATTGTAGAGCATTCCAGAAAGTTGAAGAATGAAAATAATACACAAAGAAGTAAAAGTAAACTGAATTAGGGCAGATAAATAATCTTCGCTTACCTGCTCATCTGTACAATCACATAGTCGTTGAGTACCATCACCATTGTCGAGCCACCAAACACAATCCTCACACATCTCAGTATTCTTAGCAGCTATCATGACTCTACAGATTAGTCAACAAAGTGTATACTAGCAAAGCACTTGAAAACTGAATATATCTAATACGATAGTACACGTCTCTTATATACCTTTTAATACATTTGCATAACAATAGACTAAATAACCTAGAGAGTTAAATAACCAATGAAAATGCATAGCTTAGGCTCACCCTATTGTACTCTTAGTTATTCTTAAGCAATATCCTTTTGGTATGAGATTCCAATTATATAATGCAAACCACTAGCCAAAAAAGTAAATATTGACATTGTAATGTCAACCTTTCTTAAACAAATAATCCTTAGGGACACCCTTTTGTTATAAGATTCCAATTATATAATGCAAACCACTATCAAAAAGTATATTGACACAGTAGTGTCATATATACATTTAATTAAGTTAGGCTCACCCTATTGTACTCTAGTTATTCTTAAGTAATTCTTAGGTACACCTTTTTGTTCGGTGGCTCAAGTCCATGACGTCACTGGCGGCATAGGTATAAGATATTAATCTGTATGAGCTGAGATCAATCAGCAGTTATGAGATTCCAATTATATAATGCAAACCACTAGCCAAAAAAGTAAATATTGACATTGTAACATCAACATTTCTTAAACAAATATTCCTTAGGGACACCCTTTTGTTATGAGATTCCAATTATATAACGCAAACCACTAGCCAAAAAAGTAAATATTGACATTGTAATGTCAACCTTTCTTAAACAAATAATCCTTAGGGACACCCTTTTGTTATGAGATTCCAATTATATAACGCAAACCACTAGCCAAAAAAGTAAATATTGACATTGTAATGTCAACCTTTCTTAAACAAATAATCCTTAGGGACACCCTTTTGTTATGAGATTCCCATTATATAATGCAAACCACTAGCCAAAAAAGTAAATATTGACATTGTAATGTCAACCTTTCTTAAACAAATAATCCTTAGGGACACCCTTTTGTCTATACCATATGAAAAGGTGAGAGGGCAATTATCAGTTATATCAAGTTCATGACGTCACCGCCAATATATACTGCTGACATTTACTCTACTGAGGTAGATCAAACATATTAACACATTAGTGTCAATTCGCATAGATTCAAACAAACCTGTATGTTATATATGGAAATTGAACTTTGACCATTAGAATAGTATAAAAGCTATTAAGTTTTTGAGATCAACATTACTCCTACACACGACGACGACCTCGCTAGATAACCATTTATTTAAATTCAAGATGGCTACAAAGATCGTTAATGATGCGACTGTTTCAAGTAACTTGGAAAACGATGACCTAACTATTATTCACATCCCAGATGATAGATATCCTGCTGATGAAGATATGCATATACAACTGCAACAAGATGAGTGGCTCCAGCCATGGAGAGAGCTTCCACTAAATACGTGGCTTCAGATCACGCAACAAAAAGACGTTAAGTTAGAGCGAGGTGTTGTAAAAATTTTGAGTTTGCTCGAACGTGATGGTACATCATTAAAAGCTTGGTCAACCATCAACATTTCTAGAGATATAGAAAAAATACAGAAGAAACGCTATGCAGAGACAAGAAGCAGAAAACTACCACCAGCCAATCTCTTCGTGAAAATTCTCGGAAAGAAAGTATCAACAACCAAACCAAGTCGCACTTATTTTAACACAAAGTTTATGTACTTTTGAATTAGTATTTACTATTTCTCTAAGTATCATTCATGTAAATAGCGTTATCTTGTATCTTGATTGATGGAACATAATAGAAAACAATGCTTTCTATCTTATGTAAATCGTGGATAGTGAGTAGTCCTCCTTACAAAGGCAATACCCAATTTAGAGCTCTGACTGCTACCAGATCACGGATTAGGGTATAGGGTCGACAGACTGATGATGATCAAGACTTACCATTTCTACCAATCAAATACCTTCAAGGATTCTGGGTGACTGTTTTAATTGAAGGGTCTAATATCGGCGAGCGGTTAGGAAGTATTAACATTAACAATGGACAGTCTGTAGCAACTGAGGACGATTATAACCATGTTTGGCACCTCGCAACCGTTGCTAAGTATGACGTTAATAGTAACACCGCGTGACAATGAAAGATGGTAGACATTCAAAATTAAAATCTTCTCTTCTATGTATACAGATATGACACACGCGCGCGCCATCCACACTTCTATGTAGGAATAAAAGAAGCAATAGGATTCATAATATGTTGCAATATCTATTCCCTGTTACAAAATCAATTTCTATTAAAATATTTACAAGAATCTCTACTAATGGATCAGTCTGATAGTCTTGAAAGTTTGTTATCAAATACTCATCCAGTTTCCTCGAGTATAAGAGCAATACATCAACATTATGAGTCTTGTAAGGTTCTCCTGGTCTAAATAAATAACGTGCAATCGCTTGTAGAGATTTTGATACATTGTATAACGTAAAATTCATCGTGTCGATTTGAGAAAACAGCTCCATAAATTGATTATTGTCTTGATAGATGAACAGCATGCGACTGTCTTTCCGTTTGAGTATATTCTCAATATGTTCTTTTAGTTTTCTTCTTTCCATTGACATAATTCTAATATAAACAAATGATTTTGAAATGTGTTTGAGACGAAACAAATCTAAAAAGTTTGAGAGGTATTGTTTATATTCGCAAGCATGTTTCTATGAAAAGATAATCGGTTATCCGACGTAGTTTATAGAGCTCCAGTAAATATGTTATGATATCTCGTCTAACAGATTCGCAACCGACCGTGTACGATGATATACAATTCAGGAGATTTGTCCAGAGATCTGCAATGTATCTCAATTCGCTGATATCGTGATGATTAAGGAACCCATCGAGCTGCTGCCTTCGTAATGATGCTTCTATGTTTTCACGAAAGCTAGCTGTTCTTTCGTGTCGACTTTCTGCATCTAGTATTTGATCTGTCCAATGATACAATGCCTCTTCAATATCTTTCCATACATTTGTTTGATTTACTTCAGGAGTAGGTGATGCGATACTACTATCCACTTGTGCAGATTGCTTACACTCTTCTACTTTTGTATCAAGACTGTCTATAAATTCACTGAAAAAATCGTCCGGAGAAACAGCCATATTTCGCGATGATGTAGTGTAAAAGAAAATACAAACGATAGATCTTTCTTTTATATACTTATATCACGTGATCATGGACATCAATCTGATTGGTTCTTCTTCTTCTTCTTCGAGGATTTAATCTATTGTTTCACAAAGTTGGAGATCACTGTCATTCAATTTTCATAATTTTACAAGTAGGTTCTTGCACTCCTTCATTGTCAGCAATGTAATGATTTCTTAGAGTTGCAACATCACTTTCAACACATTGTGATTCAATTATCTTGTCTCTCAATAACGTAGGTAAATACTGATCGTCTAAAGCATGACTAGAAAAGTAAAATTCGATTGCTCGCATTCCACCATTGAAAGAAAGTAAAGAACCGTCTCCTCTACTCCCAATCGCTATAAAATCTGCATGTACCCAATAAGTATCAAACGAAAAGTATCCAGTTAACTTTATATCATTATTGATTATGTAGCGACAAGATGTTTTCTCACGATTTTGGTTAATATTCCATTCTACAAAGAGTGTAGTCCACTCACGACAATCATGATCTATAGAAAAATTTGCTGACTTTTCGCTTTTTATTCCACAAATTAATATCTTCGATTTACTAACTAATAATTCGTTAGGAGGATGGGTTGGGTTAGCGCTGTCATAATTTGAAAATAAAACTTGTTCCTTCACTCCTTGCGTCTTGAACGTAACACAGAAAAATCCATAACCAGGCAACATATCCATCCAGAGTTCAGTATGAATAATATATAGGGAATTATCGAATCCAATAGCATAACCTTGATCATCTGAAAGTTTTATCAAATTCTCGCTTGGGCGGTTAGCAATCAAGTTTTTTCCATTTAAACTTCTCGTTATCCATTGATTTATCTTCTTACCATCGCATATGATATCCTTTAGATTTCTTATGAAAAAGCAACCATTCTCGTCATTCTCTCGTATATTTTTTAATAACGTATTTGTCATCCACACACTCATGAGATCGATACCATCCTTCCCAGGGTCACCTTTATATCCTCTCACACCTCTAGGACCTGTCAACCCTACTTGACCTGGTTGACCTGTATCTCCCTTTTCACCTTTTACACCTGTTGGTCCGGGTGGTCCAATTGGTCCTACTGAACCATCAATACCGGCAGGTCCACGAGGTCCTTCTTTCCCACGAATCACGTCTTTACCGAAAATATTAACCATATTTACTCGATCAAAGGTAAGATTGAACTGAATGAAGAGTAGGAAATACACAAAGATTTATACGTAATGATATATATTTTTATAACATAAAGATCCTAATTACAATAATATTGATAGTACTTCTGTTTACAATTATAAGATCCATCCTAGAATAGGAATGTTTTTGAATGGGGAATTCTTGCCTAGAATAAGTCCGTTTCCAACAGATTCTAAAGAACCGCCACGTTTTATATACAATCCATCTCCCTTTATACCATGTCCAGAATGATGACTTCTCAGATACAGTCCATTACCTTTTACAGGATCTACTTTGATACAATTCCCACGCTTGAATAGATATAGTCCATCACCACCACCACCACCACCACTACCAATCTCCTTACCAACACCGCTTAGGAGACCAGTGGCAACTCCTTTTGCTAAAGCAGGTAGTGCACGTGATGCGAGAGTAGCAAGGAAGCCGAGTATTCCACCCGAATAAGACATATTCTTCTCCACCTGTTGCTTACTCATACGAATCACCTTGAATCTTCTATGACCATTCGCTCGAACCTTGTCGATGCTAGCTAACTGACCACGAGTGAGGAGAAGCGTATGCTGTTCCGGCATCGGTTGACCATGTTTATTCTTCAATTGAATCTTTATCGATAGTTTTTTCTTTTTCATATTCCCAATGTCTCTTTTCAACTTCTCCAATTGATCAGCAGCTACAGACAACCTTACTGGTGTATACAACATTATCGTCTCTTTCTTATATGATAAGTCAAAGTCAATTCCTCTCCTCTTAAATTAAGTGCTTTTTGGTTTTGATCCGTCATCCACGATGTCATCGATGTAATGACATTCATTGTCAATGGTCTGTAGATTAAATGCTTTGGTTGACTGACAATCTTCTCACCAGGCGAGACATTTGGGAAGAAATTATAAATCAAAGGTGCTTCGATACCATTGAGATATGATGCTGCAATAATATCACAATATACGAGAATCGAATTCACGTTCAAAATATTGACGATATTTTCACTTTCAAATTTCCCTTTTTTCTGATACCGTCTTGCATTGAATCCAAGAACCGTTCTTAGACTATTTTCAATCTTGAAATCTACTATCGTAGATGCGTCACGAATTTCTAAGACACATTTTAACGTGTTTTTATTTGCAACAAATATCATATGCTTTTCCTTCTCCTTTTCTCCATACTTTTCCATTATAAAACCTTGTACAACATCATTGATAGAATCAATTTCATAACAACCAATTGGTATCTCGATCTCACACCAATTTTGTCCGCGATCGATGCTTATCCGAAGACAATTATTACTATTATTGATATTCGGAAAACTAAAGTATGTTTCAATGCGAAGTAATGCGATTTCATAGCCGCTACTTGTAGATTCAAACTCCATTGGTGGATAGAAATTTGTACGTAGTTTCGAGCCTCGACCAGTGACTATGAGATACTTTTCATCACCAGGTCTTGTGTATTCTACCAATTGACTTACAGAATCCATTGTCTTCACTTCAGAACGATCAATTTAAACTAATTGAAATTTGATAGAATCAGTGGATTATATTCATTTTACTTCCATCACTAGTAAACTTCATTCGACGATCGCTAATGATAAGAGCGTGTGCGACAGTGCCCGCTTCTGTATTCTTCCCGAATCTCAATTGTACTTTAATATCTACAGTTCCCCGTATCAATCTTTCACTTTGATGAGATACATTGATATAAAAGATGGGAAACTCTTCCTTGTAGGATATTGGATCGATAAAATTTCCAACGGTTAAAGGATCTAGACCGTAATAATCTCTTGCAAAATCTGAGAAGGATTTATAGTATTCTATGAATTTATGTTTCTTGAAATCTGCATGTATATCACGAGCAGGGTATTTTGTATCATTCATTAGAACACTAACTTGCGTGATTTCCTCATGATCGAATAATGATACATTCTTCTCTTGATCTCCACTTCTATCTTTCTGTAAAGCAATGAGTATATGTCTAGGTTTTTCTGGTGCAGATCTAACTCCAAGTCGCCAATCATAAGTTGTTGAATTTGGTGGAATCTCTACAACATTGCATTGTCGCTTACGGAAAGCAGCATCTACTGATACTTTTGATTCAATTTTACGATATAGATCAAACTTTTTTGTATCACTGGCATGAACGCGAGGCATCAACCACGCCACTTTTGATAAGATTACTTTTCCATTCGCTGTAGGTCTGGTTCTATATATTGCATCATTATCACCTTTGCGTACTAAAGTAAGTTTGTGTCTCATTCCATAGGTTACTTTATCATAATCCTCTACAAACCCAAACACGTTTTCGAGTTCAATTATGAAACTGAAACTACCCTTTGGATCAGATTTACCCATAATATATTCTTTTCGTTTCTGCCATCCTTTATCACCAAGCTGAGTTTTGTCAGTATCAGGTGCCCAACATTGCATCAAACCAACGCCATTGGTATAATCATAAGGAAATTTAGCCGCGTTCATCATAACACCAGCAATACCAGGATTATTTACACTTTCAATTTCTTCTCCTGCTATTTCATATTTGACATTAGAGAAAAGATGCATGATTCCATTATTACTGAGTGCGATGTTATCATCTCCAGCAACATATCGTTCCCCATTAGCTTTGAGTAAATCTCCTTCTACTAGCAGACAACTTCTTCGTGGGTGATAGAATTCGTCTTGACATTCAATATGTATTGTGATTGTTCCAGGTATGTTGAGATTTGACCCACTCGTTGGTAGATATTCATTGTATTCATAACTCTTGATTGCATCTGTCTCTACAAATTTCTCTTGTATCTCGAGAATTGACTCCATATTATTCAATGATTATACCTGATCCGTTGATTAATCTATCAATATCTAATTTCGAATGTTTACTATTTCGTGATTCTTCTTCTTCGTCGTCTATCAAAGGATTGATTGGAAGCGGTCTTTTCCTTTTCGTTTTCTTTATTATTGTTTGAGTCAACTTTTCCCCGGCTAACGTTCCTAGCTTTTCTCCACCAGACTTAGCTCCGTTCACTACAACTTCCGCAATCTTCTGAGGAAGATTTGCTTTTGAAGCCACATTTATTACTTTTTTTAGTCCAGAAGAGAAGAGTTTTCTTCCAATAGAACTGAATATTCCTTCGCCTCTATATCTTCTTAGTCCAGATGCGGTAGCACCTTGACGATTATGAATAACAAGTCTCATTGATGTAAAAAATCGTTGATTCTTCTATATTCACTCTGTGAGATGATTTTTCTTCTCAATAGTTCGTCTGAAATGCTTACTATTTCGTTCCGTGTCGCTGCTGTGTTACCTGCTTGAAATTCACCGAGTAAATAAGCTAATTTTGTTTGTAAACCATTTATATCTGCAGGTAGAAACTTTATACCACTTCCTTCATGGATGGCTTGATAAAATCTTGGAAATATTTGCTTCCACTTGTATGTAGCTTTCACATGACTATTTTTTCTAACGTTATTCGGATAGCTCATAGCGTTTGTCATTTCTACTAATCGTTGATATTGTTCTAAATCTTTGTTTGAATAAGTATCTTCTTTCGGTTTCTTGAACATGATGAGCGACCATAGACCGGTTGTACCGTTAAACTTTACACCATCTACCACTATATCATCATTTTCGGTTATTTCCACGAGTGTGTTACCCATTTGATAATCACCTTCCTCGTTTTCTATTATTCTAAAGTATGGATCAATATCTATTGCTATAGCATGTTTAATGATTTTCTGAAAAGCGTTACTTTGACTAGCTTCAAATTCTTCTACTTTTTCTTTTTTCTGGTTTACTGTAGGCACACGTTGAATATTTTGCATTAAGCTTGCATTCATTTTTTCAATTCCTTCTTTGATAGGTAGCAACTCTTTTGTTATTGCGTTTGTAGATGTTTCAGTTGTACGTGTAACTGGTTCCAACGATTTTTCTATTGCTTCATGTGCTAGAAAATCTCGTGCATGTTCCTTCATATTTCGCTGTTTTAATCTTTGTATAGTTGCTAAGTATTTAGCAACAATTTCATCTCGTTCTTTAGGATTAGTAATGTTAAGGAAGGACATCTTTACTCCTCAACGATCATGATACGATTGAACATTTTCATCTTTGTTAGTTATATCTATACATTATTACTAATCACACCAGGTAGATAGAAGCAATCTAGATTTTTACGGTATTTTCCTTCGAGTTTTTTACTAGTTAAATCAATCGTAACAAATTGATG
>Ga0099797_100980_pt1 | contig 16311 bp, 15 predicted proteins | sample Uncmet_Sort48C_1_FD_89871 | JGI IMG/M metagenome (GOLD analysis project Ga0099797, IMG submission 89871) | Marine eukaryotic communities from CALCOFI LINE 67, Pacific Ocean - C012_Sort48C_1 | ecosystem: Environmental > Aquatic > Marine > Oceanic | place: Pacific Ocean: Monterey Bay | collected...
TATCACAGTTTACTATCTTCACATGCTGGATCTGACAGCGGATCTGACTAGGGCACATTAGCCTATATGTACATTAGCATAGTCTTGTTTAACTTAATATCGTGAGCATGAGGTTGCAGGCTTGCAGTGTGTTCGTGATGGTGCCTAGGTAGAGCTGGATGGATGTGGTGACCGTTACAAGATCTACAAAATAAAAACCAAATGATCATGAATCAATAATACATAATACAGGATGTCAATCCCTAGACATTGCATGCCTATAGTATGCGATCTGCCCTTTCTCAAACAAATCGCTGGTGGTTTACGTAAACATGGCTCAATCAAGATATGGAACTCCCCATCAAATATTGTCCAGGGAATTCCGAAAAACAATAAGTTGTTATACAGGGAAGCTGAAAAACAATCGATGTTTAGACCCGGCCGGCCCAGAAATACAATAAAATATGGACCAATAGCAGAAAATACAATATGGGACAAAAGCAGAAATTACATGCAGAGGCAAATGTTCAAAATCCTAGCTTCCCACATCGTGTGCCTCCGAATGTATTTTCTGCTTTTGCCTTATATTGTACTTTCTGTTTTGGGGGCCATATTGTGTTTTGTGCCGTGCGTTGTACCAGCTTCCCTGTAGGATCCCTTTTTATTATTTCATATAATCATGTACTTGCACGAAGTCATCCATGGACATCTAAGAACTTCAGAGACTATCCTCACGAATGAGAGGAACTGCAAGATGTTCAAGGAACTTTCTAGAATTTCAATAGAACTTCTAGGTTTTGCAAGACAAACCAAGACATTCTCGAATCCATGAATCTTCAAGGATTCTGGAAACATTATTTGTCGAGTATAAATCACCCTTCTAAATTGCATTCCTTGTGTTCAAGAATTCAGAGTAATCTTATTTATATGTTCGTGTGTGCGCCAGGATTGGATGTCTGTCAGTACTCGACGTCCAGGGCCTGCCAGAGAGCTTCCGACTTCGCCGCCTGCCTCGCTGAGGCGCCTCGAGTGGGAGGCAGACCGGATTCGGGCGCGGGCGCAGGGTTCAAGTCGCGGCGGCGTTGGCTACGCAGAGTGGGCAGGCTAAGGGGTCTCTCTCTAGTACCTCTGAAAACGTAACCCGTCCCGGGACTACCCCAGCCGTGAAGGTTAACCATACAAAGATAATGGGACATGTCAAGATTCCCAAAGATAAGGGGACCCTGGCGTGAAGGGCCATATCAGGGAACCCATCTCCCCTCCCCCCATCCCCATCCCATTGCATCCTCGACCACTAATAAAATATTGAAAAAAATCAAAACTAACACACCCCGTTGTGTTTTGCGTCCTTGTGTTTCTCAGTTGTCATAGGTCGAACCCAATCGTGTTGAATTTGGGTTCCTTTCAGCAAGATTGTTTAGGTGATGTTTGTCGAGAATTGGTGAACGGTTTTGCCAATGAGCAAATATTTAGGTATTACACAGAAACTAATTTGGCATTTCAATATTGAACATACAGTATGGAAGCCAGATGACCTCCTTCGAAGGACACCCTCAGGGACCAGCCGCCTTAACCTTGCATGTTTCAAGGTATTGATAGATCATCGAATGATGTGACAGTTATCAGGGAAATACATATACCTAGTTTCTTTTTCGGTGCAAGTGTCATTTTTTTAAGGTGTTGTGCCTTTTTTCATGTTTTCCGGTCCCGGAGCCTTCAAAAGAAGTCGGGGACGTTTTTGAATGCATCGGGGTTGTTTTTTGCATCGAGTTTGCATATGGAAACGGGTAAAATCATTGGAAAATATTCCATTGGCCTATAAAATGTTTCCAGATTACTGTTCCGGCCATTATTGTTGTTCCATGGGCCCTTTGGGATCCAAGGGGCCCAGGGGCCACATGGGGCCCATGGGGCCCAAGGGCTCCATGGGGCCCATGGGGCCCATGGAACAACAATAATGACCGGAACAATTATATGGGCCAATATGATACAATCTATATTGGCCCGCAAAAGTGATTTTGATTGTGCTCCATACTGGCTCGATTCTTCAAGGCCAGTTGATCTGTCAAAGTTTTCATAAATTGCCAGAATACCCGGACATGCCCAGCGTATCTTCCAAACATTAATACATGAACCCCATACCCATCATCCGGTGCTGACAAGGCTCCTCTGACTATGCTTTTGTGTCGCATCGTGCTTAAAAGGGCAGCATGAGCACGCCATTGAAGGCCGTGGCACTCAACTTGGAATGTCAAGACACCACAAAATGGAACCATTATCTCAATGATTCGAGCGAAACACATGTGGTTGGTTTTTTAGAGTGTCCTATTGTCCCTTAATAGGGGAAATATAAGAGTTGTATCATAATTACAACTTCCGATCATTTCCCGGATTTTGAGTTTATGGGCACGGGGAGGTTTTGATATATGGCAAAAGACTAGGAGTGGTTGACTAAGATTTTGCCCACTAGGCAAACTCATTCTGAGAACCTTTTTCTGAGCTAATTGTCAATGTCCCAATGTCCCGAGAAATGTGTTGAGGAAACCGCCCAGGCATGTATTGTTTAGAATGTATACGAAAATATACGAATCATGTACGATGGATTCCCAACTAAGGTGAGTTCGAGTTTGTTGTACTTGCACAGTTTACATTCGTTGCTAATTCACAACAGTTTTGTAATTTTGATCACCATGTGATCACGTGTTTCGTGCATTTTGTTTTTTGCTAACTCACTATAGTGAGGTTGCCTCTGACATTGCAACTCCAACTTCCCATTGGTGAAGATAACAGGAGCCCCCCTCCCCCTCCCCATGGAATGGCTCCTACGACGGACACGATTTGCCAAACTAGTTAAAGCCTCCGCCCAAGACAAGGTATGTCCCCTCAAGTGGCTTTTGGATCATATTCCAATTCATATGTGTGTAAAAGAGAGAGAGAGAGAGAGAGAGAGAGAGAGAGAGAGAAAGATACTAGTCCCCATCATCTTGTTTTGTCCATCATCATGTTGGTGAGCGAAAACAAGCTGCCGGTGTGCGGCTTCGGCGCTGGAAGGCTTTCGATTAATTTGACGATTGTCAAGTGTAATGTTATGCATATATACATGTATATATATATATATATATGCATATATATATATCATATATACATGTATGTCACATATATGCATAGATAATATATATACACACATAAATATATATATATATATATATATATGTATATGTCAGCAGTATTATAGTTCTAGTGTACAGACATGCACAGAATATATAAATGTGTATATATATATATATATGAGTGTGTGTATGCGGGCATTAGTGCAAATGGATCCGTGCCAGGTAGTATTTACTGTGTGTTGTGGGCACAAGATAGTATTTATTGTGTTTTCTGAGGCTCAGTCGAGCAAAGTATGGCCAAAACTCGAGTTGGAGAACAGTGGACTGATTTGGAGCCAAACCTCGAGCGGGAGCACCTTGGACGTGCAACACCTCGAGCGGGTGGGCATACGAAGTGTTGAGCAAAGTCGGACTTTGACTTTTCACTTCAAATTCCTAGCGCAACCTAATATTTTATATGTATATATATATATATATATATGTATATATGAGTGTGTGTATGCGGGCATTAGTGCAAAGGGATCCTTGCCAGGCTTTGCTGGACACATGAAGGAGGAGCTAGCCACCATCTTAGATGGTGCAGACCGACATCTGGAGCACTATACAATTTGTTGACCCCCACAAACACCTAGCTGTTTTTTGGGGGCAAGTTTTAAGTTTTTTAAGGTTTTGTGTACTTTTTCGCGTTTTCCGGTCCCGGAGCCTTCGAAACAGGCCGGGGACGTGTTTAAATGCATCGGGGGTGTTTTCGCATCGAATTTGCATATGGAAATGCATAAAATCATTAGAAAATCTATAAGATTCGAACATTTTGGGATTTTACAATTTTGGGAGTTCTTTTGCCGGGACCACAGCGAATGGGCATTTCTTTGGAATTGGGTATTATACCCCCAACTTTTATTTTCACGCATAAAAAGAAATTTGATGTCATGAAGGTCTTTACAACTTTTTATTTGGGCGGCGAAAAATAAGTTGGGTGCTCAATGTTTATTTCCCCCATGAAAATAAGTTGGGGCTTCGCCCCAACTTATTTTCATTACATTGGGATTGCCGGGACCACAGCGAATAGGCATTTCTTTGGAATTGTGTATTATACCCCCAACTTTTATTTTCAAGCATAAAAAGTAAATTTGATGCCATGAAGGTCTTTACAACTTTTTTTTATGTTGGCGGCGAAAAATAAGTTGGGTGCTCAATGTTTATTTCCCCCATGAAAATAAGTTGGGGCTGCACCCAACTTATTTTTCGCCGTGACAATAAAAAGTTGTAAAGACCTTCATGGCATCAAATTTACTTTTTATTCTTGAACCTAAAAGTTGGGGCATAAAATTCAATTGCAAACAAATTCCAAAGAGCTGTGGTCCCAGGCAATCCCAAACTATACAATTTGTTGACCCCCCACAAACACCACCATTGCCAAAACCACCATACGGGTGCCTAGATTAAACTCCCCTCTTAGAATATGAAAACAGCGGGCCAATCATTTCCAATTGAATGTTGTTGGATTTCGATTGTAGTGAACAGTGTTATTCAACATGGAACAGTGTTATTCAAAATGGGTGTCGAGGAAATCAAGTTAGAAGTAGGTGGGGTTCTGGTGGGTGTCACCCCCTCCTTCGGAGGGGTCCTTAGAGGAATTTGGCATCATGAATCACTGCCATCCTTGATTTTGATCTCGATCAATTTGGTCATCATCTCATTTGTATATTATGGACGTTACATGTTTCAGAATTGAAGCCCGAGATGAGAATTAGAAGCCACCCAACCACTTTGTGCTTGCGCCACCCAAGAGGTAGAAGGCTGGTTCGTTTATGTTTTGCATATTGAGTTTTGCATGTTGGGTTTTGCTTTGGCACGAATAACTGACCCGAATCTGCAATTCGGATATAAATACCCAAATTACCCATACCTGAGTCTATATACAAATTGTTGGTGGATTGCATGCCAAGATTGCTGGGGGCCTTCTTCTTGTTCTTTTGGGCCGACCATCTGAAATTATGAATTCATGGTAAGATGTTGCATGCATATGTATATTTCATGATGTTGCAAACAGTCAATCGGCAGTCCAGGGTTCTCCCTCTGGAGGGCTCAACGATCTAGGATAACTTATGCATGTGTGTCTGTGTGTTGTATGTTAGAAGGCGGTGAGCAACTAGTCCCAAACTACTCCCTCGAGGGCATAACGAAGAAACTTTGTGGAAAGTCCGGCATTGGGAAGGATTATGTTCATCCAGCTATTGTCAGTAAGACCATTTTGTGACAACCATATTCAGAGATTGGCAATTTTTCATAAGGTTTTTACGATATTCAAACACTTTGTATTGCTTAAAAGCATGCTTAGGGGGTCAACCTGTCTCGCAAGGGGTCAATATGACACAAATTACAATTAGAGCAGACCAGCGGCACAACCCCAACATACCTGGTCGGCAAGCATAGTTTGTCAAACAAGCTGCCAGCCATCTCCGCACCCCGAACGTTTACATCAAACCTTTGCCCACCCTCTTGTTTGGTGGTGATTCCTTTTGCGTGCTTACGCAGCTACTTGCATGTCTCATGGGCAAGAGGCAACAATCATGGAACATCCGATTGCAACGCTGGAAAATGTAATACACAAACAAACCATACAACGTGTAACAACCATTGCTAACATTGCATGTCTCCGTATGAGTTCCATATGCAGTTAATTTTGTTGTTGCACTGTTATGCTCATATTATATATGCATGATATATGTGTGCAAAAAAAACCTATGCGATTCCCTAGCTTCTGTTGCGTATGAACTTCACAATCGAAGCAGCCACGAAAAGGCCCAATACCCCTACCTAGGGTGTTTTGTATTGTACTCTCAGCGTAAACAGTTGATGGCTTGTTGGGGTGTATGTGTTGTTGCAACGCCGCTACCCAAAGAAACAAGATTGTTCGGAAGTGGCGACTAAGCAACAAATCTTGTCTACATTACGTTACTCCTTCCGAGAAAGTCCTGCCCTATACCCGGTCTTGCAAACTTGATACATCGCACAAACCATCTGGGGAGCTTGTGTACAAAACAAACACAAAGAAACAATGTGGTGGGTTGGAGTTCCCTTTCTTTCTAAACTACTTGCACACTTGCTATGATCTGTCTGAGGCCAAGCTTGGCATCGGAGTGGATGCAGGCTTACTTGGTAGCGGCGCTGAAAACATTGCACGCAAGCATATCTGCCACCCCTTATCTTCAGGCGGTAGAATCGGCGGATGTGTATTCGTCGGAATTGGTCTTCGTTGGTTGTTGTTCGGTCTTTGTCTTGCTGGTGTTCGCCGGAATTGGTGTGCTTCGGAGTTGGGGATCGTCGGTTGGTGCTCGTCGGAATTAGTATTCGTCGGAGTTGTCGCTCGTCCGAGGGCCATGTTGGTTTCATGCGATTGCGAATGCTTCACAGCAGCATGGAAACAAATTGTATTATTCTGCCAGTTCCGTCATCAAGTAAAGTTAACGGTAGCGCTATGTCTCGTGTATCGCCAAGATCATTCCGACGAAACATATTTCCGACAAACACAAAAGGACAAACACCAATTCGATGAACAACTCAGACCACACACCAATTCCGGCGAAAACAAATTCCGCCCAATACCAAGCGACGAACACCAACGCCGACCAACCCCGACCAGCCTTACGTGGCAGACCATACCATTGGGGGGGGGGGGGGGGCTGGCGAACCCTGGGTATATATCATGGTGTACTGCCCAACGCTACACTGAACTGTGCTATCCCACACAATCACATATTGGATAACACTGCCTCGTATAATACAGTCTAATAAAATGGTGTCGCCTAGAACGCAATGGAATCAACCAAGCCCATGCAAGTGTGTTGTAATAAATCAGATATTATCTAGAAATTGAGAATTCAAAACGTTGGATATATGTAGAGAGAGATTGTATATTGAAGTACATAATGTGCATATGTTTGACATTATATGAATGTCTCAACTTGTTTCAAGTAAAATGTATCATAATCCATAGACATATCATATTGCACTTCAAATTCTCATAACGCGCTTCAGTTTGTTCATCTTTCTAACACAATAACTGCTCGAACTCAGGAAACGCACTGCTAAAAAGTACATCCACCCTTGTGCAACCACATTGATATTTCAAGGCATGTCTGAGAAGGAAGCTAAATAGGAAAAGGGGTTTTCCTTAGCGAATGTGTAAATGTGTGTGGGAGTGTAAGGGCTCCACCCTTATCTCCTATGTACTTTGTGCTGAGTGTTCGGCAAGGCTGAAAGGGCTATGTCCAGGTCATTGTGTCTTCTGAGATAATGTTTTGTAGTTCCTATGTCCTCAACATGAAATATATATATATATATATATATATATACGTATATACAGGGAGAGATAGTGAGAGAGAGAGAGAGGACAAAAAAAATGCTTGAACCGTAAGGGGAAAGTGTCCAATTGAATACGCTCCCATGGTGGCCAGAATTGGGCCTTCGAGGCCACCTCATATATGTTTAAACAAATGTTGGCCTCGACGACAAACGAGGACATTCCCACATTGTGCCTTGTCCATATATATATATATATATATATATATACATGTGTCCGAGGTCAGTCATAGCACCACCCTTTGCACCCTGCTTAAGAAGCGGCTGCACATAATAAGTTATGGATAGATCACATTACGAACAAAATGCCACAATGTCCCACGAAATGACTTCTACATTTCCCCCGCTAACGATAACAAGTTCGAGTTATTTGTTTATTAAACCAGACCCATGATCTGCCGACAACCAGTGGCCCCAACATCAATGTTTGGGTAGAATATGTTATATTGATTTTCAGTTTCACCGCCAAGGGTCTGCCATCATGCGTGATCGGGTCACCATTGCATGCATCGCAAGTGGTCTAGTTTCATATACACATGTTTTCATTTGGGGATCACGTTGTTCTTGCAACGCGTGCTGCCATCTTTGCCCAAGAAATGATCAATGTCTTCACAACCTTTGCCCTCCTGGTTGCCAGTGCAAGCAAGGCTTGGCTTCTCTATTGAAGGATGCACCGCAACCGACCTGCTCCGTTGGAGGGCCGTGGTCGACGCCACATTAGAAGCAGCGGAGGTAGCAAATGTGTGATAATGGGAAGATGCCATTTGGGATAACGATTGAACATACGATTGGCAATGCTCAACCCCTGCTGGGGATTCGTATGCATATTGCAGATATCACATTTATTTGCAATAGCTCTTGCTCTGCTTCATATTTGTTTTTTCCAAACCAAACAACAGCAACCAATGACACATTTATGAATTGTATACATCTTTAAAAAACAGTTCATGTATATGCACATATTTATATACACTGTTTATGTTGTTCATACAGTGACGCCACTGGTCCCGAAGGGCGGGGGCCTAGCCCGTGGCCGCGACTGTCTACCCTCCTGTTGGGCCACAAATATGAAATATACATTTCTCCACAAGTAAGACCGCATAATCTTTAGAAACGGTTTAAACAGGTGGTGTCGTTGTGTTGGGAGAGCTAAAAACACACATCTGCCAGAAAACTCCTTTTTAACCGTCCTCTGGATTTCTGGAGCAATTCCTGACGGCACCTTGAGCTCTCGGCGAGTGGCCTCCCACCCCAGTAGCCCATAGGCCGCATGGGCCCAATTTACTAAATCTCACGATTTTGGTCCAGAATCGATAGTTTGAGCTGAAACTTGGTCCAAATCGATCCGTATCGGTTTAAATAATTGTACCAACCATTGAAAATCATTAAAAACATTTGAACACGTCAAAAAATGACAAACACTATTTTTTATGTCCCCTATTTAAGGACCGATTTTGTTTTGGGTGCATTTTCCGGAAATTAATTTTCCACGAAGGGCTGGCCAAAGAACCTCAAAAAAAATGGTTTGCCTGGCGGGCAAAATCTTGGTTAGCCTCCCACGGGTCTTTCGCCCTATATTAGACCCTCCCAACGCCCATATAGGCAAATTCCGAAAAGAATAAAAACAAGAATTAGTCAAAGCAAATCCCATTATATATTTCCTTCAAAATTACAAAGCAGAGGCCTCTCTATCTGGCCGCGCATGGCGGTGGACAAGGCCGAGGCCTCCTGGTGGAACTGCTCACCTGGAGGCCAACATAGATGGCATTGTCGAGGCACTTGCCCAACTGACCGGAGATTGCGCAGGCGACTCGCAATGTCTAACTGGCGAAGTGCAAGAGGCCCTGAAAGGAGTGGGAGTCCTGTCTGGCAGCTCATGCTCGGGGCTTTGTGCAGCACCCGCAGGAGTTTCCACAGGAGATATTGTAGGCATACTTTGCAAAATTATAAGTCCTGTCTTGCTTGGGGCCGGGCAGGCAAGCTGGAAAACATTGTATTTGGCCCGAGTCTGCCCAGAAATATTCTAGAATATCAGGCAAAAGCAGAAATTACAATATGTGGCCCAAAGCAGAAAATGCAAGATGGAGGAAAAGCAGAAAATACATGCGGGTTCAAATTCCGAAATTACTACCTGGCCACCTGATGTGGGGCGGCCTTCGGCCGCCCTTCACAACAAAGTGGCGGCCGTCTCCGGCGGCCGCCACCATGTGGTGATTAATCATGTGGCCCGCTTGTATTTTCAGCCTTTGCCTCCGCTTGTATTTTCTGTGTTTGCCCCATATTGTATTTTCTGTCGTTTGCTTCATCAGCTTCCTCGTGCTGTTTTCTGTTTCGACGAGGTTCCAAAATATGAATCCGAACACAAAATTGATTGCCACGGACGGCTACACGCACACAAATATAGCAAATTCGACGTCCCGGACCAGGATTCTTCCAAAAACAATGAACACTAAATTAAACTTGGCTTTGCTTGCTCGAGCAAGCCTGGCTATGTAGACAGCAGTGCCATAACCGTATTGACCAAAACAGATGTGACACATATGTGACAATCATAAGAAATGTATCGAATTCTGCCAAGCTACATTTGTTTCACAAACGCCTACAGTCCAAAAATGTGAACGACATGTGAAAACAATATGTAAACTACTCTCCCGGCAAAACCGATTTCCGCAACTCAGATTCCGACGAGGACCTGGAAATTAGGAGATTCCGATTCCGATTCCGAAACTTAGATTCCGATATCTGGTAGTTAGGAGTTAAAGAATCAATTAGTTGTGTCAGATTCCGATTCCGATTCCGAATCGCACCTGGGTGAAAGGTAGTAGTTAAGATTCCGATTATGATTTCAAAAGGGTTCAAAAAGGAGAAGTTGCGGAATATGATGTCGCCGGTGGAGTATGTATATGTATGTGTATATATATATGTATGTATATATATATAGAAGTTCGCGGAATATGGTGGTCGCCTCGGGTGGTCCCTTTGCTCTTGATGCTCTTGGCAGGCTTCTTGATTCGCAGCTCCAGGGACTCCTGGCCCACCCTGATTATCATGTCTCCCTTTGAATTTTTCCCCCTAAGACAAAACTTGCGGCCGACCTTATTTGTGGGCAGGTTATTAGGGGTCCATTGGAAACCATGCCGTTGGCCTTAAATAATTGCGATACTAAACAAGTTTGTAGAGCCACGGCCAGGGCTGCTTCGGCCACCATACAAGCTTGTGCACATGAGTCCCAAAATGGGTTTACTCAGGGTCGCCAGTTGCTCCAAAATCCTGTCGCCCTGTATTTTTCTGCAAGGGTCCATGCAATTAGGTGTGCAGCCCGGCGCGGAAATGCAAGCTTTGATAGTATGTTGCCCCACCACTCTGTGTCAAAGCCGGCTGTTACTCTTCTGCTTGATTTCAGTACGGCCTTCCCCTCGGTTTTTCCTACTTGGACTTTTGTTTTCTTGGAATATATTAAGGCCCCGGGCGACTTTTGCGATGTTGTCAGGAACAGGTAATCTTTAGAAGCGGTTAAAAAAAGGTGGCGTTTTTGCGTTGGGAGAGCGAAAAACAGACATCTGCCAAAAAACTATTTTTTAACAGTCCCCCTTGATTGTTCTTGCAATTCCTGACGGCACCTTAAGCTCTCTGCGAGAGTCCCCCACCCCAGTAACCCAATTTACATAAATGTCACGATTTGGGGCCAGAATCGACGGTTTGAGCTGAAACTCGGTCCAAATCGATTCGTATCGGTTCGAATAGCCATTTAAACCATTCAAAACCAAGGAAAACCATTAAACAAATTCAAAATCCGCAGAAATTGATTTTTAATTGTCCCCGATTTTTTATTTTTAAAGTGCTTCCAAAGATTACCGGGACAGTAGTGCATACTGGATGCACCATGGCAATTCGTCTTACCTTTTTCCTGTCAAGGGTGGTGTGCAGCAAGGCTGCCCCTTGTCCAGTATGATTTTCATACTTGCCATATTGGGGCCCCAAAGATATACACCACCACCGGGGTGGGGCCTAGAAAAAATAGGGAAATGGCTGGTGTGGACGATTTGGTGGTGTATATGCAAACTGCTGTAAAATACAGCAGTTTGTATATACACCACCCCGGGGGCGCTTCGCACCCCCGGGAATATCTTTGGGGTCCCAATCCTATGGGTCCTCTCCCAAGTTGTGGCAAAGCCCTCGCTCGGCCGTGTTCGTGTGTGTGCTGATGAAATAAGGATTTCACTGCTTCACCTCAGCTCGGTTGTGGCTATCCATGACACTTGTTCGCATTTTGCCAAAATTAGTGGGCTGAAGCTGTCTGCCCCAAAGTGTGTCCTTACTTTATCCTCGATTGCTGCTAGCTCTTTTAATATTAGTTTGGTTCGGGACTGCATTGCTGTTCATGCCCCTTGGTGGGCGTCCATGCGAATTCCCAACAGGGGCCTCTACTTTGGGTTTGGGTTGGGCCCCTCTGCTGGCTCCATGCAATGGAAAGCAGCCCTGATTAAGTTCAAGCTGAGAGTTGACCACATTTATGAGGCCAACGAGAGTTCGCATTTAGCGGTTTCCGAATACAACTCTAAGGCCAACACTGTCCTAGGATACATAGGCCAGCTTGCTCTCCCTCCTTCAGGGCTCAAGCGGTTGGAGGCTGCCTCGCTTAACAGAGTTCTTCACTTGGCCACCAACTCGCTCCCCCTCAATTCATTCTTCTCTTTTAAGGCTCATTTGCAACCTCAAAATCAGCTCCCTAGATGTGTAACTCCAGGCGAGCATGGTCAGAACCGCCCATTGTACCATCGCTGGAGCTGATTCCATGCACCATGAATTAGCTCGTTGGGCTATCGAGTTGCTATCTCTTGCCAGGTTTGCCAGTACTTGGATCCCTGATGGTTGGGACTCCCCAGCCTTTTGCAGCAACCTGTACAGTGCGATGAATGGGTCCCTGCTTTCCAACGAGGAAGCCCTTGAGGTTGACCGATGTGTTAGCTACTGGTTGAGGCATTCTCGCAAATCTCTACAAGCCCTTTGCGCAGAGTCGCTCCGGGAGTCCCGCAAGCACCTCGACTCGTGGCTTGCAACTTTGAGCAAAAGGCTTCGTTTGTTTTGTGCCTCGCTTGCTATTTCGCCGGTCCTCGACTGGTCCCGGCTCGAGACCCGGCTTCTTCTTTTAAAGCAACCGCCTGCTATGACATGTGCGAAAACCATCGCCAATTCGTGGGCCACCACTCACAGGTATCACAAAGCATTTAGGCATCCTTGTATTTCTCGATGCTCGCCGAAGCACCCTCTTCCCAGGAGTGCTGGTACAGCGATAGCCTCACTCAGTACTTTTAGTGCCCCATCCTATGGCAGCTCATTTAACAATCCAGTGGCCTTTGGGTTGGCAGGCATGCTGCTCATAGAGTTGGCTGTGGTGTTAGGAGCATTGATCTCCGTCTCCTCGTCGTTGCCCATATTACCTTCCATCACCTGCGTCAGCATGGGGTTCTACAGAGGGGGGATATACGCATACTCTATAGGCATCTTGACGAGAACTTTGAGTCTGCTCGGCTGGCTGTCCGGGCTGCCTGTCTTGAGGTTTGAAATTAATCACTCTGGTGTTCTGTCCGCGCGCAGTTCACCGTTAAAAAAAATACGGTGTATATATATATATATATATATGTATATATATATATATATATATATATACGTCTTGACATCTCCCAGAGATGTGTCTTATTTGTCCAACATTTGTTGATTTTTTTGATTTTGATTGTGCTCCATACCGGCGTGTTTCTTGAAGGCATACTTACACGCTTGCGCGGTTCTCAGTACCGCCATGGTCTGCCAGCCCATGCAGCTACCCATATGGAAGCCTTTGCTGAGCCAGTGTGGGGGAAGGACGGACCTGCTTTTGACAGATGGCTGCACAGTGGGCTGAGATGGCTTGGAAAGCGACAAGCCGATGGCAATGTGGGTATTTCCAGCATTGTGGCTGTCACGAAAGGCTGCCTAGCGTGTTTTGTTGCATGATTTGTTTGTTGTCTGTCGATTGTGTGTTTTGCTGTTGCATATTCATTTCGTGTGTGTTGATTGTCGATTGTTTGTTGTATGTAGTTATTGCTTGAGTTTGTTAGGGTTTGTTGTTGTTTCTCCCACGTCGTATGTGCGATGTGTTTGCTTTTGTTAGGCATATCCGTGCCTGCACTTGATCAAACATATGCGAATACAGAAAGTTTGCACAGATCATACTTGCCACATATTTGCATATATATATAGAGAGAGAGAGAGAGAAAGATTAATAAACTTTTCCTCACCACGCAAATGATTGCACACGCGCCTTCTCGTGGAGAACTTACATGTGTGTTTATGCATCCGTGTTCCTTAGTGCGCTTGGTATTCAGTGGAGTGCATTGGTGGGTTCGCATTTGCCATTTTGAATTGTTTGTTTGTTTTTGCGAAAGTTCAGTTGCTTAGACTTGCCGGTGTTCACAATAGTGTTCAGTTGTTAAAGCGTATCGTGTGCTTCTGATCAGCATGTGTGCCATCGATGTGCCATCGATATGCGCTTGATGTGAAAGTGTTCAGTGGACACTGCAAATATCTTACAAAGTAACTTATCGCATATAGCATGATAGAGATGCATCCTACCACGTAGACAGGCTTCTCTAAAAGCTCTGTGTGGCTCTTCGCTGTCGCCTTCGCCCTGAACGACATTCCTGCAGGAACGTTGCTTACCCTGGCTTGCACATATGAGAACGATTCTCCAGCAAACCGTGATGCTGGATCTGTCTGCGAGCCTTCACCAGCAACCGATGATGAGCATGAGCCCTGTGACAATGAGGTTGGTAACATCATGCCTCTCATTGACCCTCAGGAGTCGCAGTTTGTCCCTGGTGACGCAGAAGTTGATGACATTTCTCCAGCTGATGCACTTGAGAGACAGGCTGCAGCTTCCTGTGTGCAAGACGGCATATCAATATTTCAAGATCCTTGCCCTCAACCAGCGAATGTTGGCATTGCAAGTAGTCGAAAACCTCCTGCTTCCACTTGGAAAGCTGTCATGGGTGATGTGCCTTGTCCCGTAGATTGGGCATCCGCTGTTAAAAGTTGCTGTCCAGGCCTTGAAAAGATTGTCTGCCAATTGAACGCATCTTCGCGGCCATTGCGGGTAGGCACACCTTGTGCTGGCTTCGAAGCTCCTGTGTTTGCGCTTCGTGGTCTCGGTGTGACAAACTTTGAGCGTACGTTTGCCTTGGACATTGATCCTATACCAGGCAAATTCGGTCGCGCGCTCGATGCTGCACTTGGTACCTCCCCGCAATGCCACTGGTTTGGGCGCCGCGAGGGAGACATATTAGAGAGGCCATTGGATGAGTTTCCTTCTGTGGATCTGCTCATAGCTGGTCCACCATGCACACCTTGGTCGCGCTATGGGCGCCGCGCAGGTCAAGACGACCCTCGCGCCCGGGTGTTTTGGCGCATCATTGATCTCATTGGATGCCTAGCTGGCCGCGAAGCCCCAGATGCTCTACAGTGCTTCCTCCTTGAGAATACAAGTGGAATCCTCGAGCATGATGCGCACCATCGTCGAGGCATTGACGAAGTTCTCCAACGTTTGGGGTGTGCCGTGCCATGCTTTGATGTGAGTGTGCTAAGAGTGAACTCGAAAAACCACTCGCTGCCTCAAAGTCGCCCAAGGGTGTACATTGTTGGCGTTCGCAGGGATCGCATGTTGGCTGGGAAATCCATAGATGAGCCTGAGAAGCACCCAGTTGAGACGCACTTTCCTGACTGGCTTGTGCCATGGGACAAGACGCCGCCACATTTCCTGGAGATACCTGCCAGATTGGTTAGCAAGAAGCGCAAGTGGGACCAGCATCTCGATGAGAGGGACCGCCAGGCCCAATCGCGTGGCAAGGAGAGGTGGCTTGCTGCAAATGCAAACATCGAGCGAGACCGGGATAATAGATGGGCTGCGTCAGCTCGCCTGGACGGAATGTTTGGCACAATCACAAGAAGTGATCGCTTGTGGCTTTGGGTGCGGCCGCCGCCGCAGGCGGAGCCAAGCGAAGCCGAAGGTTCTGCCGCTTCCTTGGCAGCTCAGCGCTATGTCATGCCTGTGGAAGCCCTCGGGATGCAGGGGTTTCCGACTAAGGATCCCTTGCTTGTGGCAGCTCTTCAGGACTTGAGTTGTAAATTGCCTGATAGGAGGAAGGACCTTTTGAACTTTCAACGTCATTGTGTTGGAAGTGGGGCTTGTTAAGACTAATATGTAATATGGGTTATGTTGCGAAACTACAACTGTTAACACAAGAATATCCGATACGGCTTGAACATAATCCGAAAGACAAATTATGCAGGGCTTGTGGACTTGATTTGTAATTTGCCTGTTAGGGGACAGGACCCCCTTGGTGCAATGTTGTCACGATTCTGGGGAAACACACACACACACACTCACATCGAAAGTAAAACATGCTAAACCCTCATAAGTTTGAATCTTCAAGTTTGAAGTTTATCAAATTGATAAAGGTGGAGAAACCCGAAGTTGGAAGCTATAGGCTGATAAACAACAATTGAGTGACGAAAGAGATCCACGAAGGCTATGTATTTGGAAGTTAATATTTTTTGTTGTTGCCTAAGGCAAACCAGTAATAGCAGATAGGACGCTAGGTTGAGCATCATCGGAGAATAAAGCTATATGTTCAGAGCTGCATTACCTTTGCACTGGTTTTGCCATCGTTAGTGTGGCTTCCACAGCACAAGTAAATTGCAAGACTTGAGTATGAGTCATTACCGTTTACCAAACAAATGCTGCGTTTGAGGAGTCCTGCTATTTGTATTTATTTATTTGATATGTTCTAAGGTCCGGCTCTAATCCCAATGGCTACAGGTC
>Ga0099797_100981_pt1 | contig 16299 bp, 10 predicted proteins | sample Uncmet_Sort48C_1_FD_89871 | JGI IMG/M metagenome (GOLD analysis project Ga0099797, IMG submission 89871) | Marine eukaryotic communities from CALCOFI LINE 67, Pacific Ocean - C012_Sort48C_1 | ecosystem: Environmental > Aquatic > Marine > Oceanic | place: Pacific Ocean: Monterey Bay | collected...
GCAACAACAAAAGAAAGTAGTACGAAAAACATCCTCAAAAAATTGTCACACACGTTGGAGAAGAAAAATTCTGCATCTAAACTTGGAGGTTCTCAAGGCCAGGGTAACTCGTCATTAGAAGAAGACTCTGTCGGCTGTTTGCGAGAAACTTCCCTAGGTCTCCGAGAAAGCTCTATCAATTCGGTAAATTCGGCAGTTTCTTTTTTCTATCAATTCCAATATCTCATTTTCCGTCTCTCCTACTAGCACAAAAACGGGAAACATGGGAAACACAATGTCAGATATCAACGGGAGTTCGAAAAATTTAAAAGAACGAAGCTCTAAGAAGAAAAAGAAGAAGATTCAGAATACTCAATCTGCTGCGAAAAATAAGTTAGCTAGTATTATGATGGAAGCTCATCAAAAGAAGAAAGGGGGTGGGGTGAAAAAAGTCACTTGTTTACTTACTATCTATGATTGGCTGGTGCAAATCCGAGATAAAATCGAATCTTTGTTAGAGGAACTCTCAATCTATGAAGAGGAACCTGAAATACCGGATGACGACGTTTTGAAAAGATTGCGGGATGGGGATAAAAAAGGAGAGAGGTTTTTGAAAATTGTATCTTTGAAGAGTGTGAGTACGCAGTTTGTCAAAAAAAATACATGATGGGGTACAGAGTATGTCTAGTCTTGTGGAAGACAGTTTGGATCGGATGATCTTATCGATGAGAGGGGAAAAGAAGATTGAGAATGTGAGTTCTGCGGCGAATGCGGCGGTTTTTAGTAGGGGATTTGTGAATAAGATGAAATCGAACACTTCGAAAGGCCACTCTGGGAACACGAACGGCGGCTTTTCGCGGGAATCTGAGACGACGTCTGAGACATTTCATCAGAAAGAGACATTACCGTCGGTTCCAGATTCACCGCATAGGACGCCTGTAGAAAGCACGTCTGTTCCGGATTCACCGCATAGAACGCCTGCAGAAAATGACGCAGGGGGTCCAGACTCAATTAGGCAGCTGGCTGCAGCAGTAAGACAACGCGCTCCAGAAGAAAAACAGGATGTTGTTCCAGAAGAAAAACGAAATGCTCCAGACGTGCATGCTGCAGAAGATATCGATAGAGTAACTCTGAGAGCTGATCGAGAAGCACCAGCTACAGAAGAAGAAATCAATAGAGAGAAGCTGAATGCAGAAAAGCTGAATGCAGAAGAAGACTCAGAAGAAGATTTGATGCCTGATGGAGACATGGACAGCGCAGAAATTGCAGAAGTAGATATCATGCTCGATGGTGCAGAACTTCGAGAAGCGGACATCAAGTGCCTTGATGCAGAACGGCTTGACGGAGTGTCGCCTCTATCTGAATCTGCGTTGTCATCGGAGACCCTCAAAGTTTGATGTCATCGGCGTTGTCATCGGAGACATTGAAAGTTTGATGTCATCGGAGACATTGAAAGTCTGATGTCATCTGCAACCACAAAAAAATTAAAGGGAGAGACCACTCATTGGTGGCAGCACTCTGAGTGACTCAAGGGGCAGGAAAGGTTTGAGAGATACTATATTTAAATTTAAGGTATATAGATCTAAAACCGAGCTGTAGCTGATGAGCTGTAACTCATGAGTCATGAGCTGTATTTAACTGATGAGTCATGAGATGTAGCTGATGAATCATGAGCTGTAGCTGATGAATCATGAGTTGTATCTGATTGAATGTAGCCGAGCTATAACTGTAGCCGAGCTATAACTGTAGCCGAGCTATAACTGTAGCCGAGCTATAACTGTAGCCGAGCTATAACTGTAGCTATAAAGCCAATTTGTAACTAACAAGCGTCGCATGTGACGAATTTGACATTTCTGAAATTTCGCAACATTTATGAATTTTGATTTGAATGGTGAACCGTGAACCTTGGAGAGAAACTGAATACGATGCATTTTGATTTTGATTTAGTGTACGGACTCACGGAGAACGATAATGAAAATTTTTTTGCACGCATACCGCTCTCGGAGAGAAAATAAATACGATGCTGTTATGATTTTAAAAATCGGATTTTCCGGTGCAATTTTGGAGAGAAAATAAATACGATGCTGTTATGACATACAATTTTGGAGAGAGAAAATAAATACGATGCTGATTTGATTTGATTTGTCTCGATGTTTTTTTGAATAAACCCATTACGATTTTGAGATGCAATGCCAATTTTGAAAACCTGAAATCATTGACTTCACTTAATCAAGATGAATTATTATCCTCAAGACGTTATTCGCAAGACGCGCTCAAGACGCCATGTATCATGTCATAACTAAGCCGCAGCGGAATCCTGACTTTTGATTGTAGAAAACTAATGCGTGAATACAGAAAACTAAGTGGAAAGCGCTAACAAAGTAGCCGGCAAAGACTAGTGCGAAAAAATGTAGCAGATCAGGTGTCGGAGACTCGGAGTAGTAATTCCTGACACAAAAAATATCCTTTCATTTGAAACGTTTCGACAATGTAATTCTCGATAGCATCCCGTGATCAATTGTCCTCCGTAAATCGCCTTGACTAGGTCACTCACGTTGCGATGGATTCGAAACCCAACGCGATGGAGCAGATTTTCAGTCGTATGACGGTGATGTTTATTCGATTGGCGAGGCCACCAATTCGATTCTGAATCAATGAAGTTTTTCTGTGATCGCCCCCAGAGACTGAGTCAGACATGTGAAATCACATCGCACAGTGAGTCTGGGAGGATTTCACGTCTGATCATATCGCGCAGTTTTCCATAGGTCTCGTGTACCGAGTTGGATGATTCTGATCGTGTGTCTCGACGGTAAGTTCGTCCCTTTTTCTCATTTTTTCAGAAATTTTTTGTTCATGAATGATTATATTCATCGTTGGAACGTCGTTTCTTTCAGAATTTGGATTTTTCTTTTTTTTTTTTGGATAATGAATAAAAGTGAAGCTGCACATGTAATATCTCATACATATCATTATGATGTACAGCGTATGAACTGTCGTCGATTTTGGGTTTCGATCATTGAGTTTCTTTTTTCCTATATAACTGAGTTCGTAAAGTATTCGTGACATTATGACTATCGTAAAGGGCTACTGGCATTGTGTCAGAAGGAATTTCAAAATTTCATACAAAAGACATATCATCCTCGAGCATGCCATATCATATATGTAAGATTCAAGTCAAATGTTGTAGTGTAGGGTTCAAGTCACAAATGCTAAAAGTATTTATTCTACCATTCACAAAAGCTATTCACAAGTCTAAGAAGCTAAGCCAGATAGTCTTTAGAAATCACAATTGCAAGAAGGAATCTTTTACCAGTTGATGTAAGTATTCAAACAGAAATTGTCTGAAACATAGTGAAAAACATCTTAAGTACATGAGTTAAAGTTTTGAAACACCTTAAGTACAGGATTTCAATTGTCTTTGTCAGGATGTAACATGTGAATTATTGGCTTCTGCATAGATCGTTTTACCAAATTTAGATTTCCAATTGTATTTAAGTCTGTTTTAAGAGTATTTGTCCGCAATTTCAGCGGTGGTGTGAAGTTCAATGATCAAGAGCAGCTGAGTGAAGGTGAAGGCTCAGGAAGACTTCCTGGAAGTAGTAAAGAGCCTGACGCTGGTGTTTGGCTGCGTAGGCATTGAGGCGTGGACTGTAGGATTTAGGGCCGGTTCAATGAGCTGTGAAAATTTCACATTACATCTGAATATCGCGATTGTTGTCGTCACAGCATCGTCAGCGGCGTTTAATTATCCTTGGCAAAAAAACCAATGATTGACGACGTCGAATAATTTACATTCAAATTGGATTGATTCGCGATATTTTAAATTTTTCAACCAAAATGGTTCAGAATCAGTTACAATGTTTCGGATAAGTAATCAGTGCAACCAAAATGGTTTATTTACAATGCGGCTGCCGATATTTTTGGCAACCAGGGCGACAGGCTGGCCTGCTCCGTGGACCGATAATAGATTCTTCTGATATTTTTGGCAACCAAAATGGTATATTTCTCTACGATGTTTCTGGCAACCAAAATGGTTCACTTTATTTACGACGTTTTTGAAAATTTGATAGTCAGCGCATCCAGAAATGCGGTTCAGTTATCAGTTACAATGTTTAACTTTATTTAGTGAAATTTATGATCAAATGTCATATGCGTAAGCTTCCATAGAAGAGTGCGTAAGTTTCCATGTTACAATTTGTTATACACATTTCAAAAGCTGTTTCAGACTTTTCAGTATAATAATTTTGCGTATGTGCGTTGTTGATTGATTGATTGTTGTTGGCAATGTTGCCTTGCTGAAAATTTGCTGGAATTCAAATTATTTATATTAATAGCATTATGAGTCATGATTTGTCAAGTAGACTGTAGAGATGCATACCAAATGTCATTGTGGATAATAAATATCGATCATGATTCAGAAGGAAAAAAAATTCAAAAAATGAATGTGGATGGTATCGAAGTAGCAGACGGCGCTCGATTTTATTTCAAAAAGTGTACATGTTGTCAGTTTTCAGCCGTACGATGGAAAACTTAAAGTGTTCTGAGAACTTCACGGATAATTTTGGTTTTCGTTTTTCGTTTCGCAATTTTGGTTTTCGAATTTTGCGGCTCAATGGCCGACGGAAAAAATTTAATTGACAATTGACGTTGTGATTGGAATCATTGGATGGCCTTGGTATTGTTTTTCAGTGACGGTATCGGCATCTCAGCGAGCGCTGACTCATTCTTCAAAAGAAATCATCATGGTTTCATTAAGAATGTCGTCAGACTCGCGACAGTCGTGTTGAGGATCTTGATTTCCATTGCTTGAGTTCTTTCAGAATCTGACTCGATCTGACCAAGCAACACAGAATCAGTATGGACGCTCTCCTCCCCGAGAATGCGTGGGACCCATACAGCGCTCTCCGGCGTAATGGCTACTCTGGCACAGATGTTTTCAATATTATGTGTCTTACAATAGCCTCAAAAGTAGGTTTGTACGCGCTTGGCGTGAAACTCTGCTGCCACTACCACCCGGTATCATCATTCTTCAACAAAACTACTCTCGGAAAAGGGGTAAAAAGGAGATATTCGGAATGTTATGAAAGATGTGTGGAAAGGAGAGCGGTGGGGATAATCCAGGGGATTGGAGGCAACATTGGAGAGAGTTTCTCCAGGACAAGTACTGGCAACGGAGTTGGTGGGTCTGCCAGTTCGCGCGCCTCTCAGGCAGGAACACCTCACTTGGCGGTCATTCTCCGCCGTCCCTTGGATTCTTGCTTCGTCAGAACGACGGACTGGTGGTGTCGGAAGACCGAACAGTGGGGCGATAGAGCACTGAGAAAAGCATTAAGGAAAGCTGCGAAACGAGAAAGAAGGAGAGAGTTGATAGGGAGACTGGTGCCTTCTGGGGTGCTGAGCAGTGTGTTACAAAGGATACCTGGATCATTTTCATCAGTTGGATTGAGAAGCACACACGATAGTGTAAATCATGCAGAGACGTTGGAATCTGCAAAGCAGGTCCCATTGGGATCAGCCCCCTTGGGATCATCAGCAAGTCTGAATTTCGCAAGCTCCACTCCCAGAAGCAACGCCGAATCCTCCCTGGCTATCGGGATCATAGAGGCAGCCTGCATCTTCAAGGTGATATGGCCGTTTTATTTCCCTCTGCACTGGTTCGTCGTTTTGAAAATGTACGGGGAAGGGCGGCATAAGGAGGAATATGAAGCAGAGCTTGCATACGAGAAAATGCTGGAAGAAGAACGAAAAAGGAATAAGAATTATGGGATATTTGAACAAGAGGAAGAAGAAATGGAAGAGTTGATGCGTGCTGGGATGGATTTAGGAGAGTTTTATGAAGATTGTGATTGATTTACTTATTGTCATGAGATTAATCCTGGAGGTTTGGTCCTGTTATTCATATTCATATGATCAAATCACACAAGAAATGATATTTATAGATGTGGGCGTCTCATTTTGTTCTGCTTGTTAGCGCGTGTTTTTTTTTGTGAGCGAGTTTTTTCAGATGCATATGGCAGCGACTTTTTTGTTTACGAATGCTTAGTGCGCGAATTTTACACGGCGAGGATTTTGGCGAATGGCAATGTTTTCACCAACGGCGGAGTGTTACGGTCGCAACGAGTTTTGATTTCAGAACATATTGCATACATGACATTGAGTGGCGCAAGGAATTCCATTTTTACATGCGCATTGCCACATCACCAAGAAGTGTAATTCGCGAGCCCAATCAACTCCACACCGTATTCTCAATCAACAGGGAAATTTGGAAGTGGTCACGTTTCTTATCTTGGAAGACTGTTTTTCACAAAAAAAATGTCGAAAAAGAAATCCAAGAAAGAGGAGTCGAGTTCAGAATCGAGCTCTGACGATTCCGGTTCTGAATCAGGATCAGAATCTTCTTCCTCGAATTCATCTGGTTCTGGATCAGATTCTTCTTCTTCCTCATCATCGAGCCGGCCAGGGGACAAAAAGAAGAAAGAGAAGAAATCCAGCGGCGATAAGAAAGAGAAGAAGGATAAGAAGAAGGGTGGAAAGAAAGAGGAAAACACCACAGAAAAAGACGAAAAGGACCCAATCAACGCTCTGAATCCAATTTCAGCCTCAATAGCCGCCCAAGAAGAAGCTGTGAAGCAAAAACAAATCCAGCGTGAGTTTCGGAAGAAAAACCCCCTTCAAGACCCGGGCTTTCTCGATCAGATCAAAAAATATTACATCGACATTCCAAACTGTCAGAAATACACGAGAGCTTTACTCACGAATTACCAAGACGAATATACGCATCAAGGCTTCCAGGAGAACACTGCAAAAATCCTTCGAAAGATTACAGAAGATATCAAAGACATTTTCGCTGCTGTGGATGAATCATGTCCAATTTCGATTGAGAATGTGATCAACACGGGGAAAAAGAAGAAACTGAGGCATCTGTTTCAGGCTTTGCATTTGAGGAAGTGTGAAGAAGACAGCGATGCACCAGGTACGTGGTTGAAATCAAACGCTGTTTCTGATGCAAACATTTGGAGTAGCATCATGCTACCTTTCGTGCGAGATGCGAAATTGTCGGTGGAGAAAGAGTGGGGAATCGATAGAGAAGGTGAAAAAGTGACGCGGAAGATGGAGAAAAAACGACTGAAAGAAGAAATGAAAGAGAAGAAAAAATTGCTGAAAGCGGAGAAGAAGGCGTTGAAAGGTTCTGAAAGTAAGTCTGAAGGATTTCCGTTAGCAGGAATGAAAATGGCAACAGATCGGTACGTACCGGGCCAGAAGGGCGATGGTTGGTCGAAAGAACCGGAACACGGGCAATATTTGGGGGGAAATAGTGATGATCCAAATTCATCTCCCAACTCAGGTCAAAATCTAAATCCTGTCTCAACAACCGGCGACGATTCAGCAGTCGGTCCAGCGCTACCCACCGGCCACGGTTCCATCGGTCCAGCGCGACCTCCACCGAACACAGTTATCTCAAGAAAGGCACCAAAAGACGCTGTTGATGGAATGGGACCAGGAGGCACTGCTCCTGATCCTCACGGCCGTGAAGCGTGGATGACTGCCGTCCCAGACTCCCTAGCTGCTGCATTCGGCGGACAAGCACCTGAAAAGGGCGATGCTTACGAAATCGAACGTACCGCAGAAGAACTCCAGAATTTCGAAAACGCCTTCAAGAATATGGATAAAGCTCCTTCTCTCTTCGACCAAGCCCGCAATCTTTCCAAGGATGAACGGAAAAAGCAACTCGAAAAGGCGAAGAAAGCTATGGCTGGAGATTCGGAAATTTGGGGCCAATCTGCGAAGAATCAAGAAGCTATTTTGAAAAGGCAGAAAGAAGAAGATGATGAGATAAATGGCGTGGATGGTGGTGAAAAGAAAACCAAATTGCGCAAAATGTTCGACCCATCGACGGATATGGATTCGAAACGAGGAATGAGTGGTGCGGATTTCCAGAAACTGATAGGGGGGACGAGTAAATTGAACTCCATGTTCGCGAAAGGGGAAGTTACGAATTCGTTTTTGTGAATCGGGGAAGGGTCGCGAATTCGTTTCTGTGACTTTGAATGTTTCTGTCTTTCAGATTTCAAATTTGAAGTATGATTTCAAATATCCGATGTAGTCACATCCTTCGTAGTACGAATCGTCTTCAAATGTGTTTGTGACTGTCATTTGTTGATACGATTTTACAAGACGTAGTCAGACGTCGTCGTCTCAGATTGCAGGCTCGCCGAGCGTTGAGGAATTGGGAGTCTTATTTGTGTGCTTTGTGAAGTTCTGTGTTCAAGTTCAGAGTCGATTCTCAAGTGGTATGCTCAAGAGGTGGAAGAGTGAAGTGACAGAGCGAGACTTTTGCTTTTCAATCGGGTGTTGAGATGAATGTTAGACTCTTAGAGTGTTGAGATGATTGCTTGACAAATTTTCATTCGATGCGGTTATATTGTCCATGTGGATTCAATTTTTTGTCCCAAACATTACCCAGAAGGTTCCCGAAAATGGCTGTTTGTTAAAACAGAGAAGCATCGAGTCACCTTGGAAGATGCGTGGACTCGAAGCTTTCAGATTTGAACGTTTGATTTGAATTTTGATATGCAATTTTGATATGCAATTTTGTTTGATTTTGAAATCTCTTGATAAGTATCTGAAAAACAATGTTGTCATTTTGTTTCTTTCTGCATTTTGTGCTGACATTCAGCATTTTTCCACTTTCTGTGACTGGATTTTCCAGTGCAAGCAATATCGCAACAATAACTGCGGATAACGTTGCAATATCAGCATTAGAGCATTCTGAGCAGACTGAAGACGGTCATGATACAGTTTCCAAGAAGGTTGATCATGCAGTTTCAGACTCCAAGAAGATAACGTCTGATGTCACGGGTTCGAAAGAAGATCACAGGCATGCGTCGCCAGTCAGGGAAATATCGCATGACGATAATATCATTGGGAAATCGCCGACGAGTGAAACACCAAGTGGCGACACTAGCACAGTGACAGCGTCAAGGAAAGCTGTAGACGCAGTCGTCACGGCTGCGAAACCAGATGTCAGCAAATATCCATCAGACAAGCATCCAGAAATCAAGCAGGGTTCTTCTGCAACAGAAACGCATGCTGAGATCAATGACCGACCAACACCGCAGACAAACCCAGCGCAACCCGCTGCCCGATCACCTACGGCCACTCCCCCGAAGCAAGGCGCTCTTCCGCAGAACGCGAAGGCACAGACTCAGAACCCCGCTCCCAGACAAGCATCGCCAGCACCTGCAACTCCCGTTACTGCTGCAAGCGTCAGCTCACCAACTTCCGTGAAAGGCAAAACAGCACCTGCCAACGCGGATCCAGGTGCAGCTGATCAAGACTCCGCAGATCTCCACCCAGATGATTCAGATTACGATCAACTATCCAGCGCTGATTCATCCGCTGATGGTACCAAAAATCGTAACGCAGTGCCAGAATCTAGCCTTTCCACACCCAATCACGACTATCACGACTCTACTCATCAATTAGTATCCCAAACGAAGTCCGCAAAAACCAACAAGCATTTCACACATGGAAAGCGTGTGGAGCATTTCAACACGCTTCAGAACAAAATCACAACGCTTTTCGAACCCCTCGGCAAAGATCTGGAACATCTCACAACTTCTGTTTTGCTTGAAAGACCATATCAACCAATAGGAGCGGCGCGAAATTCAGACGAAGAATTGGTGGAGCAGGAGGGAATCGATGATTCAGATTCAGACTCTAGCACGAAAAACCCCAGGAAGACGAAAAACCACGACAAATCTGATTCTGATTCTGATTTAGAATCAGAAGGAGCAGAGAAAAGGTTTAATCGCAAAAGTTACAATCTCAGTCCAATCACGCCCGCAAACACCCTCGCATTCGCCGAAAAGAAGGCTTCGAAGTTTTTGGAATTGTATTTGCGAAACCTGCCCGAAGTGATCGACGCCCAAAAACGTGTGATGATGCAATATTTGGGGACAGTCGATGGACGCGAAACAGATGAAGAAGACGAGGATGGCAAAAACTACGCGATCGCGGGAACATATGGTCGCGATATGACATTGATGGCAGATGATTCATCATCTTCATCTTTGCAGTCCTCGTCCTTACAAACCCGTGGAAATCGTTATGAGCGTCCAGATTCGGATGTCTCTGATTACACCACCATAATGCGAGCGAAGGTGCACGACTCTTATGACGAAATCAAAACAAATTTAAAAACGGCCGCAAAACTATTGGGACAACCGTTTTTGACGATAGATGACGTTCCGGAACTGCGATTTCCATTGCAGGAGAGCGCCATGCCTGCAAGTGCGATGGAGGGGAGTGGGGGATCGGATAATAGTGGGGGATCGGCTGGAGGAGGAGCGGGGCACGACAACACAAATTCAGTTACTTCTGGCACTGTATCGTCGAGTTTGGAGGTCGAAGGAATCCGCGATGGATTGAAAAAGGCAGGAAATGCTATGAAGGAGAGCGCAGGCAGAATAGTAAATTCGTTCCCAGGAAAGAAGAAAAGCGTAAACCAATCTACACAAAAAGACGGAAACAAAGGGACTCAGAACCAACAACCCAACAAAAGAGGCGCAGGTTCAGAAGATGCTGAAGACATTGACAAAAATAACTGGCGGTCGGAGTGGAGCGGCTACTCAGAAGACTATCAGCGAGCGTGGATTTGCTCCAGGACAATCGAAAGCTCCTTAATGCAATTGGTCGAAACTTATCGGGAGTTGGAGGTATTGGTTGGAGTTTGCATCTGTGGTATTGATTTGAAATAAAATAAGAACTTTGAAGTCGTGCATTTGTGATTTAATTTTTGTCTTTGACAAAACACTCCAAATTGCAAAAAAATCTCAAATTTCTCTGCCAGAAACATCTCCTCGCCGCGCGTGATAACGAAATCGAGCAGGCATCTGTCCTGACGCAACGTGCGAAAACGATCCTCAAGTTCGGCATGAATGGAGATGACTATGGTAGTCCTGATGGTTCCAGCAGATCAATAACAGCTAATCTGAACGCAGTTCTCCAAGACATGACTTCCAAAATCGACCGACTGAACCGCGACATAGAAAGAACGAAAAAATCTGACGTGTATGTTTTGCAGGGGTTGCGGAAAGATTTGCGTGATATTTCATCGGGAAATGACAGTCAATCCGAAGGGGGGGATGGAGTATCTGGATTGGTAGGAGTTGGATCGTCATTTGTTGAGACTCATCATTCTGAAAAGAAAGGAGCCGAAAAGAATGACGACACTCCTATCTTAGATAGTGTCTACATCCTCACCGATTCCTCACTTCTGCAAATACAAGCAGGCAAATTGGGACTCAAGAAGGCATATCTCAGCCAAAAAGCGTACACATTGCAAGACGCCGTCGCCGATCATTTATTTTCGCGATCTTTCTCAAGTACCAACAGCGGTTCGCGAAGTGGACAACGAAGCTACTCTCCCTATTCGCGAAGCGGACACCGTCCAAGTTTCGGACACCGTCCTTTCGGTCACTTACCGAAAATGTTGCAATCAGCGAGTAGCCTGGTCCAACGGGGCGAAAAATTGTGTGCAGGTGCGCTGAAAAACTACCAGGTGCCGAAGGCGTTACAGACAGGCTCGGTTTTATTGAACAGCGGTCTGTTGACATCGGAAGAAAGTGTAAAAGTTACGAATATTTTGCGAAATTTGAGGGCAATAAGGAATAATTTGGGAATATTTGGGAGTTTGTATAATGGAAATGGTCGAGATACTGGAGCAATGTTCTCTGGGCGTATTGACGAATATGGTATGGATTCGAGTCATGATCTCCGAAATGAGGATCTCCAAAATGCGCAGTCCTCCGCGCACAGAAGTCAACTCGAAATTCTCAGTCGGCAATTTATGCAGCTGAAAGCGCTGGTGAGAAGTCTGGAACAAATCGAAAACCGCGTTGTAAAGCGGTCTCTCAATAAAATAAGGGATAATTGCGCGGCCATACGTGAGGGAAGGGGAAAAATTGATGCGATTGTTATGCATGCGGGCTCAGGAATAGCTGGCTCAGGGCCCAGCTCAGGAACATCTGAGGGGCATTTATCGTTGGTATTGCCTGATGCAGAAGTTCTAGGAGGTGTTAGGATAGACATTTTGAGAAATCCGAGAATGCGTAAATCTCTCACTCCAGATCAATTCGTATTGGTAAAAGACATGAAGGATTTGGAGGACGAAGGGAATTATGGTGGTGGTGGACCACTAGGTGGTGATGGACCATCAGGTACTGGTGGTGGTGGCAATGCTGGCGCTATCAATCTCGTTTCTGATGGCGAAACAGTCGAAGAAATTCAAAAGGAAGCGAAATTGTTTCTAGATGCGGTGGCGAAAAATGATGGAGAAACAATGGACAGGGAGTCGATGGACAAGAGTTTTAAGGATAGGAAAGGCGGTTTTGGGAGGGGTGGTGTGAAGAGAGATTTTGAAACAGACGTGAATCAGTTTTCTCAGGATCGTTCTGAAGGGAATGGCGGTGATGGTAGTCACGACATTCCAAATATCATTATTAATGCTGACGATGCTGGCGATGACAAAGATGAATACGACATCGATTTTCCGAATGAAAGTGATGGTAATGGCAACACGCGGCGTGTTATGGCGAGTCTTGGCCCTACTCTTGGCGGCCAGGAATCTGGTGACACAGATGTTCGCAATACAAAAAACCGTCGGGATCCCACGATGCAGTACAATGGCGGCCCTGCCTCCGGAAAGTCTAAGAAAGCTATGAGTCGAAAAAGGAACGCAGCTGTGGGTCGAAAAGGGAATGCACGGTCAAGAGACATTGGAGTTCATCAATCGTCTGGCTGGGCCACGCCCAGAGAAGCCAAAAGTGCGACTGGGTTCAGCGTGCACGATTCGGACGAAGAAGGGCACGATGATGAAGAACCATCTGTAAATTACGACGATGTTGACGATGCTGAACATGATGACGGAGGTGAACATGATGACGACACACAGGAGACTGACGACACACAGGAGACTGACGACACACAGGAGACTGACGACAGACAGGAGACTGACGACAGACAGAAGACTGCAGAAAATCGCGGCACACAGAAAGAGAGCCAGCAAGGCAGTGATCGTCCCAACACCTTCATCGAAATGTCAGAAACTCATCCAATCACTTCCAAATCCCCCAAAGAGCCCAAAACGCCTGAAGAAAAGCTCATCGAGTCCATTACAGCGCCTTTCGACCACATGTTAGATAGCTTGGCAAAGGCTCGCAAGGATCTTGGGGATTCTTCTCATCATTCTTCTCTTGAACAGGTTTCTGTTCTGCAACAGCAGCAGCAAGAACATTCTTTGCAACAACAGAAGCAAGAACCGAATGCAGTACAAAACGACCTCAACACACATTCCTCATCCAGTGTCTTACAACTTCAATATCCCAACAGTGTCAGCTGTAGTTCCAGCTATTCTCTCCCCTCCCTATTACACCTCCTCGCGAACCACGTCGTTGAATCTGAGAAAGGCAAACAGAAAGTGGTCCGAATATTGAAAGCCCTAACTGATGCCGGATCTTCTGAGCAGTCGTCACCTTCAGAGCAATCACAGTCACCCTCAGCCGCTGCGCAGCAGCAAATCGGCGCCATTCTGCAACTCGAGTTGTCCGACCTCACCAGAAAACGCGAAGAACACCGGCAAAAACTGAAAGAAATGGAACCTAGACTCTCAAGGCTTTTACAAGACGTCAACACTTATGTTGCGAAGTTATACGGGGAGAAAGCCCAGCTGGAAGGGTTGAGACAAGAAATTACGACCACAATGGATTCCATTATGGAAGGCCCAGGATCATCCATCTCAGCAACGAAAACCAATGCCGAATTGTACGCGCCTTTGCGAAATAATATTCTGCGAGAAGTGTTACATACGGTGACATGCGACGTTTGCAAGGCAGATGCAGACTATGACAATTCGCTCTGTCGGAATCCGACGGGCGAAGAATTGATCCAGATGGGGCGAGATATGATTCAGATTAAAGACGAAAATTGGTGTCAGCTCAATTGCGCGGTGGTTTCTGTGCCTGAAATTCAGAAGCCTGATATTCAGAAGGATGCTAATGCAGAGTTCAAGTTGCATGAGAAGGATGCTGCTGTAGAGAGTCACTCTGTTAATGCAGAGAATGTCCCCAAAATAACCAGAGTCTGCACTTCTCTTCTCCAAATCTTTGGCCCGAAGAAGTGCGCGACGTTTTGCGATCTACGGGAGAATTCTGAGACGTCAAAGTCGAGAGAGTCAAAGTCGAGAGAGTCAAACTCGAAGTCTTCCAACTCGAGAGAGTCAAACTCGAAGTCTTCCAACTCGGGAGTGTCAAACTCGCAGTCTGGCGTGATCCTGAATGTCAATAATCTGAATCTTAATAACCTTAATAAGCCCAACATCAGAATGACGTCGAGTTACAACTCAAGGAGTTGCTCCTTGAAACCAACTATAACAGATCACTTCCTCGAAAGAGAGACGTTTGCGATTTTCTCGCAGGAAGTTGGCGATTTCATTCCGAAGACTGTTGGGGATAGAAGACTGCAGTTAATGGCTTCATGTAATAAATGTTTGGAAGGAGGGAATTGCGTTGCGGGGGGAGACAATATGGATGGTGGGGCAGATAATATGGAGGCTGCGGGAGATAATATGGAGGCTGCGGGAGAGAGAGAGGGAGAGAATAAGGGAAAAAAGAAGCCAGATTCTGGAACATAGGTTCTGGTGAAGCCTGATTCTGGAACGTAGATAGATGTCCCTCAACTGAGGGCTGTATTGCCTTTCAACTGAAAGAAACAGGAGAGAACGGAGCTGTTTCAACTGTCTTCTAACGATGTCGTCTGACAATGTCGTCTGACAATGTCTTCTAACAACATTCTCGGACAATGTCCTCTGATACAATCGACAGTCATGATCTGAGCGTGAATCAGCGCGAATCTCAAAATGGAAGAGACTATGAGGTATCGACGTTCGTTCCGAGAAGATTTTGTGATTCACCGAACCACAGGTAGGGAAACGATTTCAATTGGCTCACTTTTTTTTTGACCTGTCGCCAATGATTTTCCTCTGCAGGAGTGATTTTCTATTGCAGGAGTGTTGGCGACAATACTTTTCGAAAGTTTGAGTTTGACTGCAAAGATAGCACTCCGGGCTTCTCTTACACAAAATTCGAGAAGATTTTGTGATTCAGCGAATCACAGGTAGGGAAACGATTTTAATTGGCTCACTTTTTTTTTGACCTGTCGCCAATGATTTTCCTCTGCAGGAGTGTCCTGATCATTTTTTTCACAGGGGCGCTGTTGAGTTTACGAAGATCATAAGTTTTCACATTTCGACTTTCTTTTAGCGGACCGTTGGCATGTCGGGGCGATGGGTGGCGAGGCCCTGAGGAAAGCTTGGCATCAATTTAAGCTTTTTGATTTTTTTGATCCTTCGGCAGTAGTTTCTATGGGGCAAGGCCGCAGGCGAAGCAGTTTTTTGATTTTCAGCATGACATACGTTTCGGAGTCTCGTTCAACAATGAGTTCCTTTTTTGCGATTGCGTTGCATGCAAGAAGCCGAAGACTATTCAGCATGTGCGTTGCGTTGCAACTTGCGTTGCGTTTCAGGATTGGCAGCGCATACTTCACATCTCCAATCAATTCCACTCAAAATTTCACTTCAATGCAATCAATTAATTTCCACTCAAAATTTCGACTCAATCGATTCCACTCAAAATTTCATTGATGTCATGTTTATAGTTTGAAGCTTCAGCTCCAAAATTCATTGATCATATGTCCCAAAAAAAAACTCGAGCAGGTTGTCTGAAAATATTTACATTTTCAATATTTCAATTTTCGAACTTCAATCGTCAAACTCTGTAGTTCTTTCTGTCGTCGTCAATCTTGTGCTTTCTCCGTGTCTTCTCTCGATTCAAGTTGTCTGATTCTGATTCCATCTATTCGAATTCTGTGTCTACAATTTCGCCGTTTGAGGTTTGAGACAGTGACTCAATTTCTGAGGCGTTTGACCTAAAACCTCAGCACGTCAATCAGCAGATATCTTCTGATTATATATGCAGTAGTTTTCGTAGTGCCCGCAGTTCAAGGAGTGACGCGCGCAGCTGAACTGGTGCAACTGTCACCATTGAACTGCGAACGTCGGGCGGCCAGATTGAACAGGACAGCGCCCCCAATCGGCGCATACACATGCATGATTGGCAAGAATGTGCATCTTTTTGGATCGCCGAACCCCGAAAATTTTCCGACCGACTCCCACAACGAATCACCAAAAAAAGCCACAGACGACAAAACACAAAGAAATCAAGAAGAGAAAGAAAAGCAGAAATATTGCCAAAAAAATGACGA
>Ga0099797_100982_pt1 | contig 16288 bp, 20 predicted proteins | sample Uncmet_Sort48C_1_FD_89871 | JGI IMG/M metagenome (GOLD analysis project Ga0099797, IMG submission 89871) | Marine eukaryotic communities from CALCOFI LINE 67, Pacific Ocean - C012_Sort48C_1 | ecosystem: Environmental > Aquatic > Marine > Oceanic | place: Pacific Ocean: Monterey Bay | collected...
GTCAGAAATTTCCGAGGAATAAATTTCTAAATAATTTACATCCGACGGCTCTGTTCTTCTTCCTCTCTATCAAAAACATGGGGACGAATCTTTCATTCGACTGCTTGACGGTGAGTTTGCTCTCTCCATCATCGATTTTACACGATAGATCGCAATTGTGGCCACTGACGTTTTCGGAACAAAACCGGTATTCGTCTAGACTGGTGACCCAAATAATAATTGTGGTTTCCACGTTTCTACCTACAAATCGGGTCTAGAACGAGTGCTGGAAGAAGAAATTCAAAAAACTTAGAAAAATTGTAACGAGTCTGTCTCCCAGGTTCTTCCAAACACCATTCAAGTGTATGCGTTGGAAATCTAAAACAATGTAATTACGGGCAGTCGTCTCTTGCGTTCCAGTTTTGTGCATGAGTTTGACATGCGTTAATTCAAGACGTCAACAGCAGACTGAGAAAAAAGTTTTGAAAAAGCCGTTAGAAAACGAGGATTTTTGCCGTCAATGAATCGGAATGTAGGTGTTATGATGGGTCTTTCATCAGGATATGACTCCGGATTAGTTCATATGGAGGTGGTGAAACTGTTATAAAGGTAGAAGTAGACTTTAATACTGTCACAGAAGTCTCAGTGTAGTACTACTAACTTTAACTAAGTCTAATAGTAAATTACAGAAAGTGAGCCTGAGGATTCCTTCATGGTCGATGAACTTGAAGTTGATCGGAAGGAAACTTCATAAGTTACAGATTCAAGCAACTACAGTTCTCTGTTTCGAACTTATACAATCCACGCCAAAGAAGAAATGAACGTGATTAAACAAAGAATCCAATATTAGAAATGGAAAGAATCTGATGTTGTAACAGGTCTATAATCCAATGAAAGGAATCTACTAGTATCTGGTGGAAAATGCAGTCTATAATCTTAATTGCCAACAATGGAAAACATTTTCCTATAATAAACCCCATAATAATTACTGGAAGGCAAGAATTTCTTGAGGTAATTTGGGGAGCCGCATGGATACAACAGTGTAGGTGGCTCCAGTGGCAGTTTTTCTTATTAAGATGATCCAGCAGCGATGGGTCTGAGCAATATATTTTAGCACGCAACTAGTATGACTTAATAATTTAATTTTCGAATAAATTTATCTGGCTCAGGTGGCGACGAAATCGTCGGCGGCTGATATGGTCGACTGGGAGAAAGTCCAACGAAACAGTATGGCTCAAGTTCGAAAGACGAAGCTGCTGAGGTAGAGTTGAGTTTTACCCCGTTGAAAATCAAGAAATTTAAGCAGAAAATTATGAGACTTTAGAAAACAATGTTGTCACCGATGGCGAATGTGACTGAATCTAAGTAGTCTAAATAGATTCATTATGGCAGTGTATTAACTTAGATCAAGTTCTAAGCTCTTTTGGCTCTTCCTATGCTCCTTGTAATAGGTCGAAGACTTCCAACTCTTTTTGATTTCGGTATAGAAATTATGCGTGGGTTGAAAAATCTGTAATTACACGAGTCTGTGGAAACTGATTCTGATACCAGATAGAATTGGGAATACCATCTTATGTTGATTCTGTACTTCGTGTTTGCGAGGGTAGACGTTTTTAAAGATTCTGCGTCGCATATGTAAAGAATCCGCAGAGATCACCCCGCTATCGCGATAGCCATTGAAACTTGTGCGTGAAAAATAGCTCAATCATCCACTACTAATCTAGACGATGAATTGATTGATAGAGTCCTGAAGTTTAATTCATTTCAACTTGAGTCTGACAACAACAATTTAAGTTCAACAACTGTGTCACAACCATGATAGAATTCCCTTCACTCTCTTCTAGCCCTAGACTTTTCAGAATCTACTGATTCTGACTCAGATTATTACCTCACCAAGTATTTGTTTCATTTCCTGAAAAACACAGCAGACACAACGGTGGCTCTACCTTTTCCTGTAAACACTCCTGTAAACAGTTAAAGTTTGGATCTTCTTTTCCCTTGGCCTTCTTTTTACCTCGACACTCTGAGGGACTTTCTGATGAAGGAAGAGTTTACTGCTGGGGCTCACGGAGTGGAAACAAGATACCCGTTTTTGGACAGAGAAGTGGTGCAGGAATATCTTTGGCTGACGGGGGAGGTGAAGAATAGGGAGTATAAAGGAGTGATTGGGGATGCATTTCGGTCTATAGAGGGTAGAGGATATGGATGGGGGAGAGGAAAAATGGGATTTATACCGATGTAGTTTCGGTCTATAGAGGGTAGAGGATATGGGTGGGGGAGAGGAAAAATGGGATTTATACCGATGTAGTAGTGTGGTATTATATTTGGGAATTGTATTTTTGCATGATAGTTATTAATTTGTATCATTTTCTGCATTTGGATTTTTGCTCCGGAGTCCAGCGAAATTTTGATCCATAATATTGTGAATTTTCGTACTAGCGTGTTCCAATCTCCAATCTACCATACAAATTCTGAGTCAAGCCGAAAAAGTTCAAGAAGTACTAATTATAGTTAAATTCACTGTCAGCTATAATTGTATTAACCAGTGACAAATTTTTAATTAAATTCTGACGGTCCACCATCATCATGCCTTCTCTTCCCGTCGACAACAAAGATCTGGGTCCAATTCAACTCATGAAAGAGCAAGAAACTTTCATAAAATCCTATTTCTCCACCTGTTTCTGTCCTAGAAAATTTGACGAATTAGGGGAATGGTTGGAACCAAATTATAGGGCCTATATACCCATTACTACTAATGGATCAGATTCTGAATTAACACCAGAGTCTAGTCCTATTCAGTACAAGATTATTCAACCCACCAACACCAAACCAGATTCAGACTTTGAGCCACTGAAATCCATTCTAACCAACATAACGAAACCAAAAGATTCTGACTCAGTGAATCAAGTCTTATCTTGCTCATTCCATCCGCTTGATGATGGGGATCGGGTGTTGGTGGAAAAAAGTGAGGCCTGGATAGAACAAATCAATGAGGCTAGTAGTAGTAATGTAACAGTTGCAGAAATTGCGGCAGCGGGACTCGGAGGGTCCGACGGTCCCAATTGTGGGTCTTATGTGGAAGATTGGCTGTGTAAAGCGGAAGTAGTGGTAGGCGTATTAAATGAATCAGATTCATCGGTAACACACAAGAAATTGTGGCTGTTTAATAAGAACACGGGTAAATTAGCTGCAAGTTGGCCTTTTGAATGAATCTGAAGACTGAATTTAATCTACATTGGATGATTTTAATTTTTTACAAATATGTCTGAATTAATTAGACAGTCTTGTTCTATAAAATTAAATCGTAGTATGTGACTTTAGTCTTTGACAAAAACATTATCCAATAATTAAAAGATTCTGATTCACTCTGATTTTTTCATAGATAAGAATCTAGTCCTTAATGAGGTAATATTATATTTTCTCATTCATCTTCAATTGAATCAGTAATCTTGACAGTGATTGTTCAGTATGTCCATTTCCAAATTTAATATGAGATTTGCAGCATTACTTACTAGAGTCGGTTTAGCTGTCAGAATTATGTGTCATGAATCTAGTAGTACGCAATTTATCCAAGCTGCAAATTTTCGTACTAGTACAAGTTTCCCACCGATTGTACCACGGCCACCGATTACAAAATTAGCAACGACTCCGAGATCAACCTGTGTTAATAATATGTCTTTGCCACCTTTACCCATGAAACGAGCCGAATCCGATCCAACAGATAGACTAAGTGTAAAGAGCAGGACTAATTATTGCAATGACGACCGTATAATTATAGGTGGCTATCCTAAAAGTTATAGTACTACTGGCAGTACTTCTACTAGTAGTAACTTTAAGAGAAAACGCGTTTCTAGTGCTGACTTGGCACCCCGGAATCAGAGATTACGACGTCTAACCCGGTTATTCAGACAAGATTCAGATATGATTGATTTTGAGCCTGTAACTTCAGAGTCTGTCAATGACATGCGAAAAAATTTAAAAACAACACCAAGACTCAGAGCGGTTACTGTTATATTGATAAATGGTATTTCAGGTGAGTCAGTCGGCCCCAATCTCGAGTTTTGGCCAGAGAAACCTGAGGAAGGTCTGAGAATCAATGTTAATACCCATGATGATGATGTAAATCAATGCAGCAAAGAGTTACATATACGAATCGATTTAAAGAATCACTCTGTTAGAGATGTAATGCAATTCTATCACAAGGCTCTGACAGAATTCTTGTTAGATTCAAATAATTCAGACCACAAACAGTCTTAGTGTAGTAAAAGATGTACCAGTAACTGTAGAAGCAGCATCAGCACCGATAGCGACAGTTCGGACTGCACTAACACTACGTCTAGTATAATTTCTAGCCCTAGACTGCGTGAATCCGATAAAGACCCTAATTTTTGGGATGCCAACTTTTTTTCCAAATTTATATTGGGTGATTCCAATAAATTAATTGAGTCAAATAAAGCAACCTTCATGGATCTTTTCGAATCAGAGGAATCTTCTGACTCGGCAAAAAAAGTGATTAATATAAACGTGAAGTGTATCAAGGAGGATCCCCGTATCATTTTACAAGATCGCATCGAAGTTCTCATTAGTCGACTACAAAAAGAGAAATTTGTATCGAATATGCTGAGAGTACAGTATGACGAGCATTTAAATGATGGCCCCCAGTCTAGCCTTCCAGACCAGGGTATCCGCGGAGAAACAGACGTGGCGCCGAAAAAAATGGCGGAAGCTCTGGCCTTCGTCGATCATGACATTGATTCTAAATCTGATCATGATGATGATGATGTCATTGAGGCAGAGCCGCAGCGGCAGCCAGACTCCTCGGTTCTCGAGTCATTTCTTATGGAGTTTCTTGATGCTATTTACGAATTCTACATGAAGACAAAAGAAAGAGCGGAATACATCCACAAACATGACAGTGATTTCGATCATGTGAATGTGATTCCGAATCAATCCAAATTTAGTAGATTTCGTCGCCGTCGCTATAAACTTGATGAAAAATTTCGTGTTTATCAATCTGAAGAATCGTCAATGAAAAGTTACAAGTCAAAAAAACAATTGGTCCTTACATTGTCCCATTTTCTGAAAATCCTCGCAGCCAGGACGGGCCTATTTGCCACGCCACCGCTGAAATCCACGAACTTCAACAAGGCTGCAGTGACATTCGACGGCTGTTGGGCCGAGAAAACGCAACGATTAGCCAAGCCCATTGGGTTTGAGGATTTGTATCTGAAGCAAGAACAACTTATTAAACAAGAAGTTGAGTCACTAGACTCACCTACTGTTACACATCATCATGAGAAGGCTTCCTCTGAAATTAATATTACACCAGAACTAACGCCACCCCTCCATGAATTAAGTGCAACCAACATCAATTTAAACAAGTTAAATCTTTCCCGTCATTCCCACCACAATTATCCCGCTTTCTGTTTCCCTCCACCCACTCAACAATTAGAGTCCTGGATCCGCACCCACCGAAACCTCCCTCCCGGTCATCTCGCCTACATAAGACTATCTCTCCCCTCAGACTCCAAGTGTCCCGGGCTTCTCTCTTCCATGTGCCACGGCCCGGGTCTGCAGCTCGACTTCGATTTTAGGGGCTTGGAACGGGGCACAGGTAGGTGCGAGGGAGTCTCGTTGTGGTGTGGATATAATGGGCAGGAGGATGGTGAAGAATGTATTTTGACGACACCAGAAAGACTGATTTCAGATTCAGATGGTTCTGAGAGGGGTTCAGAAGGATCTGGAGATTCTGAATATGGTAGACAGATGAGGTTTTTGAAGATGACGAGGACGGAAGAAACGGAGAGAAAACTGAGAAGAGTAAATCTATTTTCAGAAGATTCATACTAGTTACAGTAGGGTTTGACCATTGGCATGAATCTCATGAATTTCAGTTGAAATATTATTAAGTATTAATCTAGTAATACGTAGTAGTAGTATCACTGATGATCGCATGAAATTTACACTTTTACAGTAATTTAAGTCTTACCAGTCCCAATTATAATTGATTGCGACTGAGACCTTTTTTGAGCCTTTACCATCAATGGGTTATCCGAACCTTATGTTTTGAGAATATAGATTTACTAGATAGTATTATAATTATAGGCTTAGCAACGTTCAATTGACATGATATTAATTGTCCAAATTTCCAATTTAATCTGTTAAATTGTGTTTGTTAAATAAAGAAATCAAGGTCGGAGTTTTTACTCGCCAGGATCTCTACATAGAAATGTCAAGCTAAACCTTTCAAATGTGTTCAAGTTATAGTCAGTCAGTGTCACGAAATAGAATTTTTCTGAGAATGATCTGGAGCCTGCAACATAGACTGTGACCGAAATTTACCATCAATAAATTTGGTGATATCACCCCATGATATTAGTCAAATTTAATATTGTTTTCAACTTGTCAAGTTTTCTCTTCACAACTGCACTCCCTCTTAATGTTCCCCATAGAAATACCTGGCTCGGCAGGTGGTTTGACGCCTACCCTAACGATACCGAGCATCGACGCATCTGGAAGTGGAGACATTATTTCCCCATCTACGAGTATCACTTCGGCCATCTCACACTGAAAAACAGAATAAAGTCTAGTTAGACTAGTAGTAATGAGTCAGAGCCTCTCATCCTCCTCCTTCTAGGTGTCTAGAGCGGCGGCGAGTTATCCATGTGGCGTGAGTATTTCCAGCCCACTAGAGACGCACCGGTCGTGGTTTACGGCGTGGATCTGAATCCGCGGTGTAAGATTCTGGAGACAGAGTGAGGTACCGAGCAAGAAAGACAAGATAATTCTGATCAATCATTTAAAGTCCACATCCGAATAGGTAATATGGCTAACGCAACCTTTCTGGAGGAAGAGGTGCTGAAACATATCAGGGAGAACTACCGTACTAAATTTGATACTAATTCACTGGCCCGTAATATTAATAATAATTCAGAATCAGATCCTGAGGGTCTCCTGGACCTCGTGCTTGACGATGCTTCCCATATGGTGAGCGTGCAGATTCCCCCGATAAAGAATCTTTTACCTTATTTAAATAAACAGCGTGGTGTTTACCTGGTTGAAGACGTCTGGCGACTTGGTTCCATCATGGGACAGGGAGGTCCAAACACAGTCGACGTACCCAGATGGACAATAGATAATGCAACTACGGAAACTTGTGGTGAAATTGAATTATCTGATGAATCTGATGAGGATAATGATGACGATGCTTATGTGAGATCTAAAGAGGTAGATCCGTTGAAAATAAGGCGAATGGACATCTCGAGAACAGAGGTGTCGGATGAAATTCAAGGGTTGAATATGACGGATCTTGAGAGGACGATTAGTATTGAAGAAGGAAGTCTGAACTTCAAGAGGAAATTGAGCAAAGCCACGTTGATGGGATGGGTGTTGTTATGTTTGCATAAAGTTAAACAAATAAAGAATATGCTGTCGTTTTTTCATATGGAAAGTGGGCCGGGACAAACTACAAGTATTGTGGTATTTCGATCAAAATCAAACAAGGTGAAGTTGATATCGGATCCAAATGTGCCCGTGTATCGCTTCACAAACTTAACTGTTACAAGTAGTAACAAGTTTAACTTAACTTGGTTACCTTACCGTATTTCCCGTATCCAAACTCAGTTAGCCAGACAATTATCCACCAGTAATTATTTCGATCCTCTCCGCAATCCCCATCTCGAATCTGACAACTCCCCGAAATTCTATGTAATATTGGAATTTAATAATAATTCTACTACTACTAGTAATCCCAATCCCAATCCCAAAAATTTTAATCCCATCCGCAACCATCTCTGGCCTCTTCTCTCCCGTGTAACCGACGGTAAGTACGGGATTATCCTCAATGTAGGAGGGAAACGGATGGTCATGGGCTGGGCGGCGCACTTCTCGGGACTTGTAGGAATGTCAATGATAGAAGATAATAGTAGAATTGTTATTGTTTTCGCGTTCGGCCGAACTTTGCCGCGCTTGGGAGTGAGCGGAGACTTGATAGAAGATGGTTTGATATGTGTGAGTAGGGGGCTAAAAAAGATTGGATGTGATTTTGAGAAAGGGGAGAGCTGCTGAAATTTGATCTCGTTATTAACTTTAAGTATTACTTGTATAGAATCTAAGTCTTACGAATCTTATGGGTTTTGTAGTGTTTACATTGATGTAGTTTTACAGACTGGTCGGCGTGTTCTGCTACGAAATTTACACTTTAGACTTAATATGTAGAGAGAAATTTCAATTTGGAGAGAATGTTGTTGAAAAGTTCAATGTTATTAGTTCAAAATTAATCTTTAAACGCTTCTACCGACGTCACCTTTAAATTCGATATTAGAATTTTATGACCCAAGTGTCAAAATGGCATGTTTGTGTAGTCGAAACTCCAATTAAAGCCTAACATAGGTAGTACAGTATAGTAGTAAATTAAACATTATAGATCATTGACATGTCTAACAGTATTGGCTCCAGCTTAGATTTTCTGCCTCCAGTGCCCTCGACACTTCAAAGTCAAAGTCAAAACTTCGAGTCACCACAAATTCGGGGACCAGGTCCTGCCAATAACACTAACTTTCGCAGCTCGTCCAACCAGAATTTGAATTACACCACTAGTACGGTGATGAACAGCGGGCATTTGAGTGAGGTGTCGTTTCGAGGGCCCATGTTTCAAGTCGAGACTTTGCCTGCAGCGCCGACGGGGAGTGGAGGTGGTGCGATCATAAATTCGGGTTAATAACAACCGAATTCTCAGATAATAAGTGCAGAAATAGTTGGTGGACCAAATGTGACAACTATAATTCCGCCCATTAACACTCATATAAACCAGTCGATAGCTACCGGAACACTGACAGTACTAAATTAATAAGTCAATGAATCTAATACTCCCGAAGTCTAGCACTGTTCACCGCAACCTGATCCACCCCACATGCTGTAACAGAAAAAAAATTACTTGAATTACGTCGCAGCTGCCAACATAGTTAACGATCAAGAAAATAATAGTAATTTTAAGGCTTTTTCCGTTCCCCAAGCCGTGAGCTGCACAAATCATTATCATGGAACTTCAACTTCCAACGGCGATGAAACACCTTGCGAGGCAGTTATTCCAACACCACCGCCGAAATACTCAAATATACTGAATAGTAATGTGGACAGCACGAGCACGTATGTTAGAACGGAAGTTCTGAATCCGGTGATTAGACGTCGGTCTCTCAGCGCAGGATTGGCCTCATAGAAGTCTTCTAATCGTAGTGTCGACAGTAACAATTATAGGGAAAAGTCTTCTGCCCATAGACTAATCTCAAATCTGAGGAGGTCCAGAAGTCGCTCTCGCACCCTGTCTAACGGTAAGTCTAATACGGCTAATAGTAATCGCAGTCGTTTGTCCACTGGCAGCGCTAATTTCAATGACCCCATGAATCCGAAGTCCTCAAAGGCTTTGAATCCCGAGGCACTGTCGGAAATTAACCAGCTGATGAACCGCAGTTTGGAAATTATCGCCAAGAGTGCGACAGCACGCGGGGTTTTGCAGTAGAAAAATTAAAGGAATAGGAGCAGAAGTGGTGGAAGAGAGAGTGATCGTGGTACCGGAATGATCAGGAATTATCCGGTTAGTACACACGATTTGTCAGTTACGGATCCGGTTAATATTAACGTCGAGAATATAAATAGGAGTGTGAGTCGAAACTGTAATTTAGATGAAACCTTACCGAACCACGACACTGGTACTGTAACTGTATTAACTACAGGTAGAAGTTAAAATTTAACGGGGGACCCAAGGACCTCAGGAATATAATAATTACTGCCGCCTCCCAAGCTCAGCAGTGCCACCAGATCACGCGCTAGAAGTCTAGGAACCTACGGTCAGGGCAGTAACCGTAGTGGACCTGGTGGTCCAATTACTACTAGTAGTAGTAGTACTACAACAGGAACAACTTTAACTACTGCAGCATCACAACGGCGTTTGGCGCAAACTCTATCCAAATTGGAGTCTGCAACCCACGGAGTTTCTTTACATCAGGGTTCTTTTCACAACCCTTTTGCGCAGAAGAATTTAGCCGCGAAAATACCAAACAGTTCTTCCATTGACAAAGTGTAAAATTAAGTTTAACCGATTCATCAGTGTCACAACACTCCAACACCGTCTACTGTACCTAGTACAAGCCAGGCGCAAAGATACAGTTACTATCATGTCACTAATAGTAGGGCTGCTGTTACTGTAATACCAACTTCAAGTGCCAATGACATTGATGTTGTAACTGACATAAATTCTCAGGACCCTACAGTTGTTTAAAATGGATCTAGTAATATCGTTAGTACAATAACACCACGTACTACAAAAAGTACCAATAGTGCACAATTAAATTTATGTTCTAATCATAATGGTGGAAATAATTAGTACACTTAGAGTAGTGCTACTTTATCAAATTTACCTTTTTATAGTGCTAGAAGTGAAAAGAATTAATATGGGAGTACAGTGAATAGTAATCCTGGAACGACATATAAAGCCCTAAATTCATCAGATAAAAGAGAAATAGAAGTCCAGGAGCAGCTAGAACAGTTGGAAGAAATGACAGACAGTCTAACGCCTGCTGCTGAAGCGAGACAGCAAGCTTTGTTGACAAATTCTAGTAGTAGTAAGATTAATAAAGACTAGTAAGTTAAACCTAGTAAGCCTTAACCTAGTCGAGTCCTGTCTCAAACAAGGTTCGCTTGGCCACAACAACAGTTACAACCCGTGAATATGCCCAATAATCTCTTGGTCGTGCATGAACACAGTCCGCGGAGTAGATCTGATTTAAATGAAAGGTCCCATTTAGAGCCGTCACCCGGTCCCCAACAAGGCGCGTTATTGAGGGTACAATCCCTGGGCAAACCGCGAAGGGCGGGCTCAAAAAACGCGCAGGGACTGACAGAAATGCAAAGTAAGAAACTAGGAAAGGTCATACAGGACACACAAACTGCGCTAATATCGAATAATAGTTACAATCTTAGTAATGCAGCGGCGCCGAATCTCGACAACATCGAAATACAGATGATAGAGACAGTAAATTCTAAGTCATGTAGTAAACTGGGTGGAAAATTTATTTCGCCCGGACCAAAAGCATTTAATACTAATAGTAATCTCCACTCTGCCCAAGATTCAGAATTTTCGAATCAAAGTTAAACAGCTAGTACCCACTATGTTACATCCGGGGTAAATACGGCCACAGATAAGCAGACTACTGCGCATGACGCCACGCCTCATGACATTGAAGTAATGTATCCTGATCTTGGAGTGCCTACCATTACCAATACTAATTCGAACAGAGCCTGCTCTGGACCAAGTTAGTCGAACCAGGGCTCTGTAACTGTTACATTAACTGGTGCAACGCCGACTCGAGTCCCAGAACCTGGACCACAAGTTTAAAGTGTAGCTCCACCGTAACTTTCAAGAACCCCGAGTTTACGGCCATTGCCAACGTCCAAAAGTCTACTTAAGAATTGTAATAACATTACTCTAGGTATACAGTTAGCGCCGAGGCCAGGTCCGGTTACTTGTGTGAATTCCGGACTTCTAAGTGGACCTACTCTCAGCACTAATCAATCTCTTACCAACAGTAACTGTAGTCTCAATGGAAACAATACTAGCACTAGAAAGTCACAAAGGAGTCGGATGTGTTCGCCTGGTGTGGGCCCTGAAGACCCAGTTCAATGTGCATAATAATTGCCATGTCAAAGAACTCCCACAGTTGGGTTAATTCAGCCTGTGGAGATCCAAACTATCGATCCAATGACGGCATTTAGTAAAAGCAATAGTGTCACGGAGGATTCAAAAGTTCAGTAAGAATTAGAATTAGTACATAATGAACAAGAATGTCACCAAATCAGTTAGTAAACACTTGAAGCCGCTTTGCAATCAAGGAACGAAATTCGGGAACGAACGAGCAAGGACCTCTTGCAGAAAAATGAAAAGAAATTTTCTGAGTTCGTTAGCGATTTGAAAGAGAAAAACAGTAAGGAGATGGATTTGATTGCGAGTGTAAAACGAGCAAAAAGCATGGATCGGATAGGATTAGGTTTGTTTTCTAGTCCTAGTCCAGGTCCATTGAGTGTAACAGGTTCGTTAGCTACACTCAATGCTCCCTTCAAACTTAGTAGTCCGGTTGTAGGTTCGAATATTCCTGCTCCTCCTAGTAGTACTAGTAGTAGTAGTAAACCTGGTCCTCTTTTTCCTGGTTTCACCGAAGGCCTGAACAAAATGCGCAGCCAGGCCACTCTGAAGAGCCGTGCGCACTTGAATTTGTTACAACGGGTTAACATAGAACGAGAGGAAAACGAACGCCTAGATAATCTGGAGAGATCCTAGAGTTAAATTTTAAGTCTTTAAAGGGAGAATAATGAATAATCGAGGACTGGTCGTGATGGTAGTAGTTATGAGGATATCGTTGTCATTGATGATAGTCCGTATCGTAGCCGGTCGCGTCGTAGTCACGGGAAAAAATAAGGCGTCAACACTTCAACTCTTGGTATGACATGTGATGTTGGCGTTGGGCAAGGCAGTAGTTTTTTGGCAACCAACAATTTAAGCTATAATAATGGTACGTCAAATCATAATGTAAATAGTACTACTACTAATAAATTTGGTAGCATTGATATTAACTTGGTATTTCAGCATCACGAAGATTTGATGGACCGTCCACCAAAACACAGATCAATGTCAGGGCCCATAGAAGGTGTCAATTGTGATTCGTATGACACCAGCGAAGAACTCGGGTATCTATTGGAAGCCGTTCACAACAATAATTCTCAAAATTATTTAGAATCTGATCAAAATAGGTCATGGGATGAGTTTTTATCTCAGTACAACAGCACAACTAAAACTATAAAAGACAATAACATCAACGAAATTCTAGATCTAGAAAAAGAATTGCTCCATAATGAGCTTGAGGACGTTGAGTTTGATGGCGCAGAGGACGAATTTTTGCAACGAATTGGAGATCCAGCAGTTAAAAATAGTGTACTAACGAATAATATAGTTTAAAACAGTAGTAACACAGTTAATACAGAGTTTAATAATACAGATCTTCATCGGAAATTACCTCGAGCCCCAAATCTGTCCTATATGGAGAGGCGAAAGGAAGCGCTTCTGAAAAAATTCAAGCTTCAACAGGCTCTGAAGAAGCGGGAGGGGAAGGATTTAATTCTCCAAAACAGCACGATAATGGGCGGTAGCAGTAGCGTGAAGGGAAGAAGGAACTATTATTTCAACGATTAATCTGATTATTATAATAATTCGACTTTGAAGTCTAGTGCTAGCAATCAAAACCTTAATAGGCTTAAATTCAATAATATTATGAACACAGGACAACAAAGTCATCATCAACAGCAGTACAATTACAGTCTCGATGAATCTTTTCGCAGTTTAATGTGCGTTGGGTCGCGGTCTAGATCTAATTCTCCTCCCTAATAACAACAACATGATACGAATCAGCATGACAGTGTTGTTGACTTAAGTCTTGAGGAACAGAGCAAATTGAGTGCCTCTTAGACAAGTTGACAACAGAGCAGATTGAGTGCCTCTTAGACTTGCAGGCATAGATCCTCTTCTGGCAGGAACCGGAAGATAAAGGTTCCGGAGTACGCCACGTTGACAAACTTTTTAAAGGGATATGATTTAGGTAAGAACATCCTGAGACCTCCGGATCTGTTGTCGATAACTAAAAGGGCTGGACAGTGTAACACAGCAAGTCTACATATGATGGGAATGGGAAAGTCTTCAAAGTCTCTACTAAACACAAAATCTTAGAAGTCTTCGGGTACAGGTTTTACTAATGGTACTACGCTTCTCTGGTCCCAAATAGCCTCCAATGGCAATCTTTTATCTGCCGATTCGGGGACCTTATCAACAAAATTAGGAGTACCTTGAAGGAAATTCAACTTAAACAGCGCCTCCGAGACCTGGTAGGTCTTGGACGTTTTCCACAAGCTCTGTCTGAGTTTGACCCGCAATAATTATCGTATAGGGTTCCAGAAGGACATCCCCCGTAAAATGCTGAGAGACTGGAAACTGACATGCTGTGTGGAAAAGCCGTTTCTAGAGTCAAAACGGGTGTTTGAGATGCGGGAGGAAGCCAGAGAGGGATTATGGGAGAAGTTTAGAGAACAAAAGAGACTGATGATGATGATGTTGACAAAGACTCAGAGAAAGTCTTAGTCAACAGAAAATTAAATTGTTCAAGAAATAAACGAAAACCGCGAGGAGATCGAGAATCTCCGATGGCGAATTCGGAGCCTGGATGCTCAGACTGAACGAGTCGGTCAGGTGGTCTGTTTGGTGGGGTTGATAGGCGAACATTTGAGGGAGGCGAAACTTTAAGCGTTGCTGAGACTGCGAGATAACACGGTTTTGAGTCATCAAACGGGACTGTTATGGAAGAAAATGATATAAGGATTCCGATAGACTAAGTAAGGATCTAAGTCTAATAATAATATTCCTTTTTCTCCCTACCGTTCAATTTTCCTCGTCCCGGAGGCTGAACAAAGAGCAAAGATGGTTCACGCCCTCGCCCATCGCCGTTGTAGCCTCCGTAAAGAGGAGCAGAGACGCATGGAATTGGAGGGCGCATGTCAGTACATGTTCCGCACTTTAAGGGTGATTCAGAAAAGAAGTGTGAGAATGACATTTTAAAGGATGTTGTATTATTGCAGTTGTTTTTATGAAGAAATTGGGGGATGTAACAAAACGATAGGGGTGTTGAAAAGAGCGGTGTCAGAGAAAAGAGTGCCGTCAGATCCTTCAGATTCAGGGAATTTAAATTTGGATATTTCTAACGATAGTTTTATATACGATTCGGTGCGGGGTGAAAAAACTTAATAAGTTAATACCCCGTGTAATGATAATTCAAGGTTGAGTAAATCGGAAAAAATAAACTCAGGTAGTAAGGTTATCAAAAACCAGAATTTTCTAGGAAATAAAAATTCGGTATCCAATTCAAATACTACGGCGAGTTTACCAGTAACAAAAAAATATTAGCAGTTTCAAAGAGCAGCACCTATAGATTCTATGTCTGCAACTCCTAGCGGATAATATCATGCCATGTTATTCGAATCTCAGCTGCATCAACAGCCTAATATTACTAATTCAGAGGGCGAATCAAATGTACTAACATTTAAAGACAGGGAGTTAAAACGCAAGCAAATCTTGAAAGAAAAGGGCTTAAGAATGAAACTTTCACCTAATAAAAAAGGACCTATTAGAACTTTGAATCTAGTCATGGACGGTCCAAAGAAATTACCAATGGGCCCCAATAACAGTACCAGTGAAAGTCGATCTGAACATTGTTCAAAAATTTCGTCGAGTGGATCCAGCACGGCGCGCATGGGACCCGTAAATAAAAGTGACAACAGATAATAATTTCTAAGTGGTGGACCAAATCATAATGGGGACTCTGGCAGTCAATCTCAGTCTGTCTCAGTAACAGAAGAACCAGTTTCAAAAGTGGTATCCATATTAGGCTCTGGTCACGGTCCTGAGACTAAAAATTTTCAGTCCGTTAGTGGTACCACTGTATCTCCAGCAAATTATACTCATAAACTGTCTCGCGGTAATTTCAAATATTTTCCCAAAAATTTTCAACCTATATTAAATTCGAATGAATCCTCTCCAGCCAGTCAGAGTCAGATGGATAATATCCAGGGTGATCATGATTTCACAGAAAACAGCGCAACTGCGACGGTAACCGACTCATTGTCAAACAATACTAGTAGTTTGAAACCGTCACCGAGTTTGGCAATAATTGACAATAATTTGGTTGACAATGACCTTCCAAGTAGTCCAAACAACCGAACCAGGGTGAATCGAGGACAAAAGATCCCTGTTCGACGGAGCTCTCAGGGACCACGTCTGCCAGGGCCTAGTAGTAGTACTATTATGGCGTCGGCGACAATGAATCTTAATATGTCAAGCGCACAAGTTAATAAGGATTCAGAGAAATAATAATTACTAGTTGATTATTAAAGGTCAAGTAGCCCTTTTCTGTTCGAGGATGAACAAGAAATTATTTTGTTACACACTAATCCTCATGGAAACAATAGTAGTCAGATCTATCATCAGAGTTAAAGTCATGCAAGAGATTTTGAAATGGAGAATTTTTCTCCTACTCCACAAGAGAGTAGCATCAATAATCTAAGTCTATTAATGAAAGACTTGTAGGAATTGGGGTAAGAACGAAATAATTCTAAATTTAATTCAGATAATCATTTGATATTGAAAGCAGACAACTGCCACATAGTAGTCGACGAAGACTCATCAGGTAATACTAATCAAATAAGTTCGTCAGAATCT
>Ga0099797_100983_pt1 | contig 16274 bp, 11 predicted proteins | sample Uncmet_Sort48C_1_FD_89871 | JGI IMG/M metagenome (GOLD analysis project Ga0099797, IMG submission 89871) | Marine eukaryotic communities from CALCOFI LINE 67, Pacific Ocean - C012_Sort48C_1 | ecosystem: Environmental > Aquatic > Marine > Oceanic | place: Pacific Ocean: Monterey Bay | collected...
TTTTGTCACTTGTTCCTCTTCCGCAACAGGAGGAAGACTCCGAGGACCGCCGGCTGTCCGACGTTACGTCGTACGCCTGGCGAATCTCCTCCTCCGACGCGCCGTTCAAGAGAATGGGCACGAACTGCCGGCCATGCGCGTCGCTGATGACATCGACATTCTTCCGGCCGACTGTATTCGCGGCCTCTTTGAACGAATTCTCACGGCCCCTCCTTTTTTGGGACCCACTTTCGCCGCCGTTTTGTTGCGAGTGGCAGGACTGGCTCAATCTCACAATGGGCGTGCCGTTGCTGGAAGTGCGCGAATTCCGACTCTTCGGTAGGGGCGTCTGCTCTTCTTCTTTTGGCAGCTTCTTTTTCGCGGTACTGAGGGTAGCCTCGAGGGTCTCCAGCCGCGCGGCCGCCTCCAATGGTGTCGGCGCGGAGCTGGGGATCGACTCCGCCGGTGCCACGCGGATTTCGAAGCTTTGCGATGGCGTTTTCGTGGAATTGGGCGCCCGGTTGTCCTCGTCCTCTAAGGATGCCCCCCGGACACCGAAGTCTCCTTCACAGGCGTGGTGGTGCTCCTTAGTAGCAACAATATCATCATTGTCATCAGTTGCGCCGCCCGTAATAACTTCTATGGGAGGGAAGCTGCTGGCGTTCAAACTGCTGATGTCGTGCAGACTGCTGATGTCGTTCAGGCTGCTAGGCTGCGCGTCGCTGTTCAAAATCCCACTGTTTGCAGATTCGTTCAAAAGGCCGGCTGCTCTGGTTCTGTGGTTCACAAGCTCTAGGTTGTTCATGTGCGAGCTAGTGCTGGTGCTATGGTTCACCAGCAGCCCTTCCGAGGACATTGGTATGCCTTCCGAAATCATGGCGACGCCATCGTCACAATTGTGGACTTCCGACAGCCGATTCAAAAAGCTCGCGCTCTCGGGGCCCAAACTGTCGCGCGGATTGTTGTTCAATGGGCCGTTTTTTAGAAGTTGCTGGTTGATCTGCACCAGTTGCTGGTTCTCGCGCGCGAGCTGTGCTGTCACTTGCTCGTTCCGCTGCACGGTTTCCTTCATTCCCCGCAGTTCCTGCATCAAGATCATGAAGTGCTCCTGGGTGAGCACGTCCGCCGGGAGAGCCGCTGCTGGGTTTGTTTCGTGTTTTCGCTCGGGCGACTCGTTTTCGTCTCTGGCATTATTCTCGAGAGTCAGGCTCTGGCGCCGCTTCTTGCGGATCTTTTGTCGCAAGCGACGGCAATACCGGCGCATCGGGCGCACCAAAAGGGTCATCGCCACCCAGTGTTTGAGTAGTTTGTGCCGGTGCATGCTCCTCTCCAATAAAAGAGCCGCCTCGGCGCGCTGCCGGAGGACTTTGCGGCGGACCATCATCGCGATCCGCACGCCGGCTCGAAATCGCAAGAGCAATTTATCGATGCGGATTTGCTTCATGTGAGTAGTTTCTAATAGAGATCTCTGATAGTTCTTCAACTTCACGGAAAGCAGCGCGCAACGGTAGAACGAATTATTCAAAAATTCCATGCGGACGCGTTTCTCCTCGATTCTGCGGGCTTCTTCTTTCAGGAAAAGCTCTCTTTCGAGCTTTTCCACTTCCTGCCGCCTCCTCTCTTCCTCGATCCGGGCCCGCCGCTCCGCGTCGAGCCGCTGCATTTCCAGGCGCGCGCGCCGTTTTCGGGTCAACCGCGTCAGCGCCCTTTGCAGAACAACGCGATCGCACAGCACTTTAAACAACTCGTTCCTCCTCTTTAGCCTTTTCTGGATCACAATTCGCTTCTCTGCAATGTAAAGCCTCAGAAATTTGCCAATCTTCGGGAAGTGCACGAAGGCTATCTCCATGTTTCTCACCAGCGCGAGTTTTCTCCGTACCGGGTCGAGCCAGTTCCGCTTCAGAGCGAGCCCCAGGCGCACCGTGGAATGCAATTTGTTTCTAAATTTTTCTAGACGAATCGCCCGCAGGCGTGCACGGACGCGTTTTACCCAACGGGATATTCTGACCAAATTCCGAGCGGCCGTCACTACGTTCTTCAGTAATTTCTCGCGTCTCACATTGCGCAAGAATTTCGGCAAGTAATTGCATATCTTGATAGCTGAGAGGCACCTGTGAAATTTCTTTTTCGCGATGAACCTCCTCAAACTGGAGATGACTTCCTGACTCAGACCGCCACTCTCGCTGGTGAGCTGATCCAACACCGCGAGCTTTCCGGACTTCAGAAACACCCGCGAACGGCCCAAACACCAGTCCTCCGCCGGCATTTTGAAGGCGAACATCAGTGCCTCGATGAAAAATCTAGGGTCCTCATCAGCAAATTCCTTCAGCTCCCCTTGGTACCTCTCGACCAAATAGTTGAACGGACAACGGTGGGGGAAGCCTTCGTGCATGATCTTGATCAAGTCCAGCGCTCCACTCTGGCGCATTTGTTCCAGAACCGAGGCGCCCTCGAAGCAGTCCGGCTTCTGCACTTGGTTCGGCTTGTAGCACCGGATGTAGTGGCACATGCCCTTCAACAGCTGCTGCATGAGAGAATCTAAATCTACGACGTACTTCGAGCCGACGCTCTCGTATTTCAATATTTTGGGCGTGCCGCTTCCGTCCATCGGAGTTTCGCCACTCGGCATCTGGTCCTTGTTCGCCACGATTTCCCGGGTAATGCCCTCGGGGCAACCCAAGCACAAAAGCTTTTCGCACTCTAGTGATAATCTGGAGTTATTTTTGTCCAGCCAGCCCTCGGTCGAGTAGGGCACTTCGCCCGCATAGTGGTGCACCGAAAAGCTGCACTCCGGTTTTAAATGGCGCGTTTGGGGCCCGCCCTTCTTCTGCGAGTAACTAATTTTTTGGAGTTTCTTCTTGTTCTTTTCGACCGCTTTTTTGGTAAATTGCTCGTCGCTCACCTTTTGCGACTTCGCGATCAGCTTTCCGCAATCATCTAAAACTGTGAAGGTGTCGTAGATCGCGTCCAACAACGGAGTGGCGTCCGCCATTTTGATATCGACCGGTTTTAAGCCTTCACGTTCATAGAGCTTCTGCTCGGAGCCGATCACGTTCACGCAGAAAAACTCCTGCAGCTTTTCGTTGGCCAAATTGATTGATAATTGTTCGAACGAATTAGTTTGCAGACATTCGAAGCCGTAGATATCAAGAATCCCGATCTTGCTGCGCCGCGCCCGGGCGGCGACGCTCCCGCCACCGGACTCTAAGGGGCCGCCCACCCTTCTCGCCTGGTCCAGGACCTCGTTGATGCGACCGCCAACGTAGTCGAACAGTCTTTTGTAGATCATCTTGCAGAGGGCGTGCAGGGTCGCCTGCGCCTGCTCCGGCTTGCGGTCGCTCTGTAGGATGCCGCTCCGTGGCATGATGATCATCTTTTTGCACAAGGCCTGCTCCAGCGCGGAAACACTGCCGAAACCCAAAAGGTCGGTAGCCGCCGCCGCGTGCGCATTCGAGGACTTCTTGATGCGCGTGCCGTCGCCCGAGCCGCTGCTCTCGAATTGGATTTCGTAGAGATGTACAATGGCGGCCAGTATCTTAAATAAAACTTCAATCTCCGCTTCGCCCATGCGCATAATCCGCAGGCCCTCCTGGAACGCGTCGAAGTTCTATTTCTTTTTGTATAATATCTTGCGAATGCGGAGTGATACCAATTTATGCCAAATAATTTCAAATGAATCGCTATAAGTTGTATATAGCACGAATCAGAAGAAAGAGACCTTCTTTTCGTCGTCCCCCCTGCTCGGCGTGCTATTCCCATGATCGTGGTACATGAGTTTGTAGCGCTTTTTGCTTTCCAGACCGTACTTTTCCTGCAAATCCTCATTGCTCATGCCCGCGAAGAGCTCATAGAAAATATGGTACGTCCGCTCTTTCTTCGAAAAGGCCGTCACCCGCGAACTTTCCAATAAATACGTTTTGATCTCGCCACCTACTAAGCTTCCCATGCCGTTAAAAATCAGCGTGTTGAACTTGCCGAACCTGTTTGTTTTCTTCTTGATCATAAATTCATCAATATTTTAATACTATCAATGAATCGATCCTATAGTTGCAGAGTACTGTACTGTATGAAACACTCGTTATATCGTATTCATTGCTGATCCAGATCCTCCAAGGTATACATTATAACAACCGCGAGGAGTTCTCGTTCCGGATCGTGGTGGCGTTGCCCAGGCTCTCCAGAATTGGCGTGGCGCACTTGAGAATCATATCGTCGAGGCTGATCCCGGTCGATTTCGTAGTGGCGGACTGCGAATTCTTGTGCACGCTACAGTTCTCCACCTTTGACTATTGGTAATTGTTAGGCCCTTATTTCGTGACATGTACGCAAGGTAGGCTCGTAGAGGATGTTTTGCATCGCATCTGTGCGAAGATAGGACACAGGAACAGTCATATTGCTGCAGAAATATCAGTTGTTGACCGTATTGGGGTACTCTGATGGATGATAATAGGGCCTCACAATTACCCATTCTCCCACCTGTTGTTCATGAGCTCAGTTTTTGTTCTTCATGAGCCCTGCTGTTGGTGACTTGAGTGCGTCTCGTTTAGTTATACATCACACACTTTCACTTATTATTAATTTCGTATTTTAATTTCACGTAGATACTGTCATGCACATTATTATACACAAGAGCGACCAGAAAGCTCATGACGATCTTCGCGGTAGCGGTCTTCCCGGCACCGGATTCGCCGGAAATGAGAATCGCTTGGTCTTTCTTGTCGTGTACCTTTTTCCATCATCAATTAGCGATTCAATGAAATCACCATGACCAGACCCTACCCTACACCAACAATGATCATACTGTAGTCTCTTGTTTGTGACGGACCTTAAGGCTCAAATATTGCTACTACAGATTCAACCAGTTTCCGATAGGCCAGGTCGGCGATAGCGTACGGGTGCGGTGGCTGCGCGTGCAGCGAAGCCAGCTTTTGGTAGCGCTTTCTTTGCTCCCCCGTGTAGAGCCAGTCCACCGGTCGGTAGGGGTTCACTGCCAACAATACGGTCGAGGTGTAGGTGTATCTTTATATGAATTAATATTAGTTTGGTTTTTTGTGGAATAATGGAAAGCCTGTGCGATATCTGAACCTTTGTCTAGAACCTAATATACAAAGCGCTATTGTATTAAACCTTTAGTTTACTGAGCACGAACATCAAATTGTAGCTATCTCAGAAGAAACATGTTATCTTCGGCGTAACGCATGCGGATGTTCTGTAAGATCGAGGGCTCGTTCAAGTAATACAGGCTCGCACAGTCGTCGAAACTCTCATTCGAGTCCTCGCGTTCGTGCAACGTGCCTTCTGTTTTTCCGACATTGTTGTACACTTTCTCTTCACTGCACCAGGACGAGGAGTAGGTGTTATTATGTGTAAGTATTGACCGTAAATACAGCGTGTACATATACTAGTAGTTTGGATATGGACATTACTGCAAGTTTTATAAATATAGGTTAAAACAGATCCAGATACCCGGATCCGCGATTTGCCGCAGCTCAGTATAGTTCTCCGCGCTCAAATTCACAATACTGTCACCGCTGCTCCTCCTCGATGCCTTGCTGAACGATCGTGCCCCCAGCGTCGACTTTATAAAGTTTTTCACCGTTTTCAAGCGCGCTCAATTTGCTACGAAACTTGATTCGCAGTGTCATTAACTTGCTGTTTCTTTCAGAAAAAATATAGAAATACAGACTAAACCTGTGCCTGCGCTTGGAAATCTTGGAAGTCCACGACGCCCACCGTAGTGGACGAGGACGAGCTGGAACCACTGAAATGCAGCGATCGCTTTGTTAATTATTTATTATCATGCATTTTTTTTTTCTGGTTTATACATATCCAATGTACAACGTTATAAAATCATGGTAAATTCCCCTCTTCAGAATGATTGAAAAAAACATACTCATGCAATTATCCATTCCTAAAAACAACTAATTCTAGACCCTCGCCTTGACCACGACCCCGGGCAGATAGCCCTCCTTCGCATCCGGTAACCATACGCTCGTCCCCACGGCGATGGGGCCAGACGGCTGAGCCCCTTTTTCCGGCTGTGCAATAGCGGAGGGCTCGTCCGAAGGGAGGCCCATTATTTATGTATGATTCAAATTATAAAAACTTTAGTTCAGGAGGTGGGGAAATGGAGAGGGTGGAGAGTAGATTAGAGGGGGGAGAGAGTAGATTGAAGGGCAACTACCACGATTGTACTACTTATAGCGAGTGGGGAGACAACTGACAATTCTTAATATCAGTTTCCTAGACACAATATTAGATTCGTAATATTGGTGCTGCAACCTAGGAGCTATGGTTAAGTCTCCCCGTCGACACGACGCTAGGTGGCCTTGTTGCTCCCGACAAATGCTAATGTAATGATATGTCCCCTAGAGATTCTCTTCTTACGCTGCATCTCTATACGGCAGCCAATTTTTTTTTCCCTGAGTTGTTTTTCCAACACGAACAATTTGCCAACAAAGAGACAACACGTCACAAAACGGTCACGCCTCAACCCAACGGATATGCAATAGCGGAGGACTCGTCCGAAGGGAGGCCCATTATATTTATGTATGATTGAAATTAAAAACTTTAGTTTAGGAGGTGGGAACATCGAGAGGGGGCAGAGTAGATTAGATACAATACGGCGCATCAATAAAAGAACTCCACTCTTCCAGTGGAGTTAGATTAGATGCTCGGTCGCCAGCATTTCCCTAAATACCGGAGTACCGTAAAATTCGTCCGCGACGTGGCGCAAGACGTCCTGGAGAAAAACTGCGCAAGACGTAAAACTGCCGCGGCACTGCAGTGCGGCTTGCACGATCTGCCGATCCCCACGAAGAGCGTCTGATGCAAACTCGAGAGCGGGGCCGAACTGCTTAACTGCTGTAGTCACAAGTTCTCGATCTTCCCGGAGAGGCGGGGCAGCAAACTGCAGAGAGGTTCCGGATTGTGTAACAGCTGCCTGGACAATTCCGCGGTCCGCCTGGAGCTCCGCCGCTGCAAATCGTAGCGCGGCTCCCTTATTCTCGACTGCTGCTTGCACGACTTCGCGGTGAGCTCGGAGATCCAGTGAGGCAAATTCTAACGCCAATCCGGAAGTGCCAACTGCTACCCGCACGATTTCGAAATTCGCCTGGAGGTCCGGCGAAGCAAATTGAAGCGCCTTCCCATTCTGAGCGACCGCAGCAAGCACGATTTGGGCGCTGGACCGGAGCTCCCACGAGGCATGCGAGAGAGCAGAGCCGACAAGGTTGACTGCAGCCAACATGAAGGCGGGATCTGCACGAAGCTCCAAGGGAGCGTAACTCATTGTTTCGAGCGGGCCGACATTCAACACCGCCAGCAAGATCTTCGGATCCGCTCGGACCTCCGGTGGGGCATATTCGAGGACGTGGTCGACGTCGTAAACATTCGCCGCGGCCTCGACCAAAATTCTCGGATCCGCTCGCAGCTCCGCCGAAGCAAAGCGGAGCGCATCGCCGTTGCCGCGCACCGCATCCAGCACGATTTTCGGGTCAGCCTGTATTTCTGCTGAGGCGTGCTCCAATTCCAGCCCGTTCATGTTCAGCACCAACGACACCATTTTCGGATCCGCACGGAGCTCCGGGGCGGCGAACTGGAACACCTCTGACTCTTCATAATCTTTGAATGGAAACCTTCCATAAGTCCCTGCGAGAGCTGCCACGAACAACTGCTGGTCGGCCCGGAGCTCTGGCCCGGCATGCTTGAATAAGTCGCCGTGCCGCATGACGGCGCCCATCGCCGTTTCGCGGTCCGCTCGCACTTTTTCCGAGAAAAATGCGAAGATATCACTGCCAGTCAGACCCTTATTGACGAGCTGCCTCGCGAACATGGTGTCGTTCAAAAGCTCTTTCAGGAAAACCTTCTGCCACTTTTCGGGCACTTTCTTCGAAGGCTGCTCGCACAAAAGGAGGAACTCCTCGCGTGCACGTTCGTCATTCAAGAGATTTTTCGCTGCGTCCATCGTGTCCATGTTGATGCCAAAGGTAACCTCCTCCATCTCCTTGGGGATGACCTGGTCGTCGGCAGCGGGCTCGCCATCGATTACCAAAATTTGCGCGCTGGGAAAGGGATAAATTGTTAAGGACCCGTCTGCATTCGGGATGCCCTGCCGGTAGACCGCTTCTTTCACGTCAAGGACGATGAGTTCCGTGTTCCGCTTCTTCAGCAAGTTTCCTTCTGCTCCAGCGTCAGCAGCCGTCGGAATCGGATCGCGCGGAATCTCAGCGACAAACTGTCCGCCCACATTCCGCAAGCCAAAGGTGGCCGGCATTTTCTTTTGCGTATCAAAAAACAAGTTCAAATCCAATGCATTTAAAACAAGATAATATACCACAGTAGCTATAACGAATGTTTGTTCATATGAAACTTGAGCCAAAATGGCTGCGGTTAGATTAGATTAGAGACGGGAGTTGAAGGGCAACTACCACGATTCACTGATTGTACTACTTGTAGAGCGAGTGGGGAGAGAACTGACAATTCTTAATATTGAATTCCTAGACACAATATTAGATTTGTAATACAGGTTCTGCCGTGCCGGCAAGCCGGCGCGGGTAAGCCTAGGACGCCTTAAGATTCTAACGAAAACGTTCGTGCAGAGGTGATAGGTGATTCCACTCGCTTCTCCAACGAGGATTGCGCCACTTAAATTTCTGGCCCTTTGGCTGCCGCAAGCCAGGTGTTTTTAATCAAGCGCCGCGAGTGGTCAAGTGCCGCAAGTGCAGCACCAATATTACAAATCTAATATTGGTGCTGCAACCTAGGAGCTATGGTTAAGTCTCCCCGTCGACAAGACGCTCTGTGGGCTTGTTGCTCCCGACAAATGCTAGTGTAATATGTCCCCTAGAGATTCTCTTCTTGCGCTGCATCTCTACTGCGCTGCATTCTCTACTGCGCTGCATCGCTGCGGCAATCTTTTTTTTCCCTGAATTGTTTTTCCGACCCGAACAATTATTATACCAACAAACTTACAACGCGTCACAAAACGATCACAACTCAACGTCATAATCTTGGAAAATATCAGAAGTCCAATCTGGTGATTGTCACGCGTACTATTTATTATACATAATTGCAATGAATACCCTTTTTTCGTTACGTTATAAATATGTCTGAGCCAAAAAATCTAGGAAAAACCTTACTTATGTCTTATTATCTATGTGCGCTCTTGGAGAGCAGAGCCAGAGAGAGAATCATATACGAAATGCTGACAAAATTGAAACACAGCGGCACCCACGGCGCCCTTATACCAACGAATAATCTACATATACGTACATAATTAATGCAAAGGGAGGTTTATTTTTCGAATGTCTTGCACTGCAAATATTATAGTCATTCCAGAGAATGATCCGTCGAGACTGACTACATTAATTCATCACAGGATATCATTGTTCTGATACCGACACCAACACAACCTCTTATGGCGCTACAACCACCTCTCCTCTTACCGCGGGCGCGAGACGACACCGGAGGCCACTGTTGGGGCCACACCGCGAAGGTTCCCCCTAAAGTTTATAATACAAAAATCGCATAATTCTTGATCACATGCATTCCGTATAATACCCACCTACGATACAAGCACCTACGATACAGCAACAATACTACAGCAATATTCATACTACGACAACAATTGAAGAAAACGTTTCGTTCCATTTTCGTGCTGAAAAATAATCTTAAACATCTAGAGCAGTCGATTGTGAGGCACTGCTACCAATGAACCAAGTACTATGACACGGTCAATAACTGATTTTTCGATGAAAAAACGACTGTGTACAATCCAAGCTTTACCAACATTCCACAGTCGAACCGTTCTATGTCCCTACTTTGCGTACATGTCACGAAAAAAGGGCCTCACAATTGACAATAGTCTACGGAGTACCAGGTCCCAGCATCGCCACCGGCCATGTTCACCGCCGTGGGCGCAGCACCGCGCGCCGCCGCGACAGTCGGATGACCTGCGCAAAAATGTTTTCTTAATACATCACTGAATCTTTTCAGGCTTGACATCCCATACTACATATTACAAACATTCTTCTTTTTATCACGAAGAGAACTATAAGTTTAACACCAATCATGTATAATATCAATGAACCGCCGAAGAACGTACTGGCAGGACCGGCGGGGGGCGGAGCCATAGCCGGGACGACGCCTTGAAAGTTCAATGTCCATACATTATACATATCATTGATTTGTGAATAATGTATTAGCATGCTTCGACTTCATCTGGAAAATCACAGAAAGCATTCCTAGACTATATTAATCTCAAAAACATGGCGACGAAAAAAATGCTACCGTGCGAATCCAGAGGACTGTTCACAGCCGGGTGACCGAAACTGGTGGACGTGGCGCCCCCGACGCTGTTAACCTCGCAAATTAGTATTTATCAAGGTTAATATCAATTCGATGACACAATCGGTTTCACAAGCCAGTGTCCTACACTTGTTACTAATTTAAGCTATCGTAATGCAGAGGATATTGCACTCAGGAATAAATTACTCCATTTAGTACAGTTCCATTGAAGAGAAACAAACCGTGGGCGTGGCAGCGCCGGCCGCGAAAGCGGTCCCGGGGTGCACACCCGCGCCGAAGGAGGTGCCCGGGCCCGGCGGCAGCGGAGCCATGCTGGGGACGACACCGTGCGCCTGTGGTTTTTTTGACGAAAGGTTTTTTGGCATAATATGACTTTCTTTCTGTATTGTGTACAGACAGCATCATACAAATATTACCGAACGATACTGTATCAATCATGATGCTGCGACATCATCATCACTAAAGTTACTATATGCAAACAAAAACGACAAAAACCTGCAAAGGGTGGTTGTTGCTGGGGTGCGCGGCGTTCGGGGCGGTAACCGTGGAGCCAGCGGTGGGGTAGCCCAGCGCACCGTTGTAGGCCGTGCCGAAGCCGACGGCCGGCACGGTACCGGCCACTGGTGCGGTCAGCGGAGCGCCCACCGTAGCGACGGGCCATTGCTCGGTCTTCGCGGAAGCGAGCGACGCGAGGAGGACGGCGGACTTGACCATGTTTTTTGGGCTTCGTTTGAATCACTCTGCGTATTGCAAATTATGCAAGTCTTCGGACAAAATCTTATAGATGCAGCTATTGGGTTTTTTGTTTTCTGAGAGGCTTTTTGTTTCACCAAAGGGAGTTGCTCCGCTTATGTCAGGAATAGGAAACAACACGTGGTCAATAGCTACCGGAAGATGATGATGATTATGCCGAATCGAACGGCTTGCTACTTAACTTAATTTTCTCCTACGTCAAAAAATTAGACTGTCTAGGGACGCTATAATAGGTGGCCATTCACGAACACTTTTTTGCCTTAGCGAGAAGTCTGATATCATATGATATCCAGAGGACTATACTTTTTTGTCAAACGAAATTCACATCAAACAATTTGGCGAATTCACTGTCAACCGACCCTCATTGGGGAGAGGATTACATCAAAAAATTCAGGTACTTGGAAGGATAGACCCCGCCTGCTCAACAGTCAGCCCTACAGAAATAGGTTCGCGCCATATTGACTGTCCCTATTGCGGCTATCTTTTGTAGTCATGGGACCTCAACTCCGATGTCTGAATCACTAACAAGCGTGTCAGATCCTTCTGCCACTAGCACCGTAAAGAAATCAAAACAATCAAAACGAAAGAAATCAACAGTAGGTGGCGGGGGGGTTGTTCGCGGGCTCCTATGCAGCGAGTGACAACTTAATATGAGTGCTATTTTTTATGTTCATGTGAAGGTTTCAAACGTCCCAAAAGAGCTCTCCGTTTACAAGTTCCTCCTCGACGCCTAAGCAACTACTGTATTCCGCCTCGTCGCCCACTAGACTCAAAGATGCGAAAGACTCACATAAACTTTCATCATCAGAGCATTCCATAGAACGATCGGCGTCCTCCTCCTCCTCGGAATCTCCCCATAGCCACGCTACAGCTGCGTGGGACCTAGACTCCAGATGGAGGATCTCCGTCTCACTTACGTGTCGTTGCTGGCAGCGCCGTTGTTTTCTGTGTCTGAAGAGATCTCCGCCACTGCTATCATCTACGGATGATTCGGATTCCGCCGACTCAAATACTAAATCCGCCCCGCCACTACTATCATCTACGGATGATTCCGCCGAATCACATACTAAATCAGCCCTGCCGCTACCATCATCTACGGATGATTCCGCTGACTCAAATACTAAATCAGCCCCGCCGCTACCATCATCTACGGATGATTCCGCCGACTCAAATACGACATCAGCCCCTTCTACGGATGATGCCGCCGACTCAAATACTAATTCAGCCCCGCTGCTACCATCATCTACGGATGATTCCGCCGACTCGTCATCATCACTTAATACGTCCAGCTCGCAAGGTTCTTGGCATGATGTGCGGGACTTGGACGGGAGACGGTAGCGCATGATATACTCCGGAAACACTTGTAGCTTGTCAAAAATGATGACCTCGACATGGTTCTGCGTGTACGGCCGCCACACCTGCTCTGCAATGTGATAGCGCTCGATCTGCCCGGGGGTGACCACGAGGGAATCACAGTGGCCTGGAAGCTGCCGCAGACCGATTACGGTGCGGGAAACATGGCAAATGCGACCCATCGCGACCCGCGCATACAACATAGAGTGCACTCCCGCGTCACCCTCCGGTGCCTTCTGCTCGACGCTTCCATCGACCTCGCGGTCCCCCCACGCGTACAGATGTGCCTTGCAGATTTGAGGCGTAAAATAAAACCCCATCCCGTACCAACTGAGAGGGTTGAGGGCACGGTCGAAGAGGCCGTAGTTAGCGATCCTGGTGAGCACGCCCGGACGCGCGCCATGAAACAGATAGACTTCGTTCACCGTCACGTCCGTTGCAATTTCGCGCGCGGCTCCCACTTCCGGACGCACGAGCTGACTCGGATGAAAGACCCCGAGTTCGAGCAGAGTACTGAGCTCAACCGGACGAAACATGAAATAATCGGTCATGTATCCCGTCTGAATCTTTTCCTCACCTAAATACCTACTCGGCTCTTCGGGAGCGTTCAAGAACCGCGGTGCGTACCACTGCAGCCACGTCTTCTCAAAGAAGATCGACTTCGTCTTGAAAGCGACTGCAGAGCGACGCGCGCCTACGAAATTCTCGCTGTACTCGTAGCGTGGGTTCAGCCGGCTGAGTTTCGACGCCGCCAAAGGAAGCTCCGCCCGTACCAGCAAGTGGTCGCTGGCCGCTTCTTTGTTTGATTGCGCCGCATAGAGTGCCTTGCGTTCCCAATCATGGCCCAGGTCAAAAAACTCTTTATCGCACCAAAACAGGACCGAATCTGGGCCCCACTTATCCCCGAAAAGAGATTTTTCCGGCGACTCGGCAGGATTTTTGAAGCCAACATAAGTAGCAAGGCGCTTGTTCCTCAAGATATGTTTCAGCGGCTGACCCAACACCATGATTTCCTCGTCTCTGACTGCGCGGTTGAAGTCGCCCAGCATCAGGATTGCCTGGGGGGGTAAGTTTGATATCCGTTTTCGAGAACGGATTGAGCGCATGCAATATCTTCTCTTCGTCCAGGCTGAGGTCGATCCCGCGGCTGTGCCCCGCGTGAACGTTGACAACGAGGATGTCAAACTGTGAACCGGGAGCCATGTACTTTGTCTCAAAGAGTAAGACCTGCCACCGTCTGTCTTTTTCGCCCGGATGCGCCTTCGGAAATTCTCCACTTCCGCTCGCGAGGAATTGCAGACGCTCCGTGTTCCAGTAGGTCCCAAGCAGATTTTGTGGGGCCGCCTTGAAACCGTAGCGGTCGCCAATTTGCGCAAGGTTTGGTGAGTCCTTCCGCAGGAGATCATTCCAGAGTGTCGCCTCCTGTAACGCGATTACGTCGTACCCTGTACGCATGTAGCTTCGGATGTTCTCCACGAGCTGCGCACGCGCAACATTGTGATGAGCTTCTTCATATTGTTCCCGCGCGTAGCTGGCTTTAGGGTATGGTTCATGGTTTTTCCTTCCCGTTCCTACTACCTCCCAGCTGACGTTCTGCGTGATAACCCGCAACGAATGTGTCGACGTTTTCTGTTCTTCTGAGCGATTGTCTACATCCACACGTGCAACAGAAACATTTGTCATCGGATGATCGTCCGAAACAAGTGCATCTGGACGGTGCGCAGCCGTGGCACAGGAATCGCCGTCGCTTTCAATCGTGGAAGGCTCGTCACATAGAAGCCTCATTGTGTCATGCGAATCACTGTCAATCTCCTTCGCGTCATATTTCCGCTCCTTCCACGCTTTCCTTAGGTGCTTGTCACCAGCCTTGTGGATCTCACGTTCCAACACTGCGTGATCATCGACGAGCCCATAGACCTCCCAGGAGGACCAGCGGGCCACTTCTAGACGCAACCGCAACTGCGCTAACTTGCTCCGATGCAAAAAAAACAGTAGGTGATTGTCGTTGCGCTGCAGTTCCACAAATTCGAAGTTTGCACGCACTTCACGCCGATTGCGCTGAGAGCCGGGACGGCCACCCGTGTCGCAACAATCGCAAAGTGCGAGGCGCGCTCTGGACAACGGAGATGAAAATGGCCCAGCACTGCCGGATGGCTCAGCTTCATCCAAGCCACGGTGACACTGAGAGCAACACCAAATCGACGCACGGTGCTGAGGGGCACAGCAGCTGTTCAAACCCGCAACTACCGCCGCGGAGATCCGCTCAAAAGCACTCATTCGCACAACGCGCTTTGAAGAACACATCACCTTCACCGCCTTCCTCTGTGGGTCGAAAAGCGCCGCCGTGCGATCCCGGAAAGGTGCGGAGTCTGCCATCGTCCCATCTGGGGGCTGTAGCACATCAACGAGTGGCTGCACAAGATCACGCCAAGGATCTCTGCTCCTTCTCCTGCTTCCACAAGCCAAAGATCTGTGCTTCCTGCTCGTCTCTGCTCTGTCAACAACGACTTCGCGAAGCTTGCCCATCAGAAAGCCCGGACCAACAATTGTGAGCATTTCCCAATCAGAGAGACATGGCAGCTCAGCGTACCCTTCTTCCCCCGCCAGCAGCTGCGCGCCTGGCAACGAGATTGTATATTATTCACGTGCTCGAAAAGCTCTTTATGGCGATTCTATATATTCAAAACACACAAAGAGTTCGTCCTTTCTAGTCAATTTCTCCTTACGTGACGCATAGCTGCGAACGTGTCACCACGAAAGAGAATCTACTTCTGGACACAGCTACCAGCCTTCAATTGATCAAGTCAGGCCAAACACTCATTCACTTGCGCGACAAACCTGCCATCGGAGCGACAAACCGTATCGGCAGGCCCCGTTCATCGAGGAATTCGACCTCGAACGTCGTTTCCTCTTGCAGCTGGCGCTCACGCTGCAATAATATCGACGCTTTTTTTTTCAAGGCGTCTTCGGGGAACGCTGCAAAAAAACATCAACATAGCTACTGCGAATGATGTCGTTGAACACTAACTACTAGCTGTCGTGCCAACATGCCCTCGGACCTCTGCAGCCATAAAATTGCATGCTGAACAATGCGCGCTGGGTATGACTGAATGTTTGGCACAAATATTACAGAATACATCATTGGGAATCTTGCACACGCGGACCAGGTCTGAACGATGGTCGGTGCGAACATCACTATTACACATATTGAGCCTGATTCTTTCAACGCGTTTAGGCTAGTTTCGTGATCACAAAATACGAAAGTACCGAGCTTCTCTGGTAGGGCGTCTTCTTCGTCCTGCCACATCAACAGGATAGAGTCAGGATCATTAGACACATCGGGATTGGTCAGTTTGTCAGTAAAATCTACTAGAAAATTGTTGCTCTTCTCCGCCAGATTGAGTCTTCGGTCACGCTTTTGAAGCTCGTAGAATCTGGCCGCAAATTCTTCCAGTTCGCGAATCGCGATCCCTTCACGGAAGGAGTCGAACACGCGTTTTACCACACTGCGCTCGGTGGCAACGCTCGCCAGGGTGTCATGTCGCATCGCCCGGCTCTCCAACACTGCCACGAACTGGCGTGCTATGTGGTCGTTTCCTGGTGAACAGAATGTGTCAACGTTGTAACTACCGGAGAGGGGATATCTTGACGCGGATACTAGCATTTCCGCTGCAAGTTCGACATTTCCACGCCATGCGTTCTCAAATGCGATGGTGCCGTACAGTTCCGCCTCGACCTGCATAACGTGACCCCGGCTGATTGCAGAGCACAGGAGTGCGTCGAAAATCTCCAAGAAGACATAATCCTTCGTTGAAAGTGCCTTTTCATGATATGACTTGCAAATTTGTGACCCTTTTCATGGTGTGCACTGCGTGTTCGAC
>Ga0099797_100984_pt1 | contig 16261 bp, 11 predicted proteins | sample Uncmet_Sort48C_1_FD_89871 | JGI IMG/M metagenome (GOLD analysis project Ga0099797, IMG submission 89871) | Marine eukaryotic communities from CALCOFI LINE 67, Pacific Ocean - C012_Sort48C_1 | ecosystem: Environmental > Aquatic > Marine > Oceanic | place: Pacific Ocean: Monterey Bay | collected...
TGACAAATCATATGCGTGACTTTATTTGTATGATATAATTCGACTTTTCCACCTCGCTCTAAAATTAATAATTTTAACTCTACATCTTGTATATGCTGTCTACCATTAATATAAAAATATAATCCTTTGAAAATATTTGTGTAGTTATTATTTTTATTGAGCCTTGCTGCTGCATCATCTTGAATTTTGCGTTGCTTTGCAACTTTTGCATTCATATAGTCCCGATGACTACCTTCATGCTCTGTACCAAACAGCGCAACCGCAGCCACCCCACTCTTGTTATTCGAAATGAGTGACGTTTGGATTGCTCTTTTTGAAGTTGCCGATTCACCATCCCCTTTTCGTATATACAGTTCATCAGCTAATTTAAATGTACCGTGCCTGGTGGCCATTATGCGCGCGCACCACTTCCTCCAGAGCGGTTACGCTTTTGCATCTGAAAAAGTGTAAAAACCAATTGTTTCAGACAAGAGTACTGTAAACTACGTTGGTAAAATGATGATGGTTACAACAATCGCAAACACAACAAGAAGCAACAAGCAACAAGAAGCCAATAATAATATAGAGAAGAGAGATTTTGTTGTTGTTGTTTTTTTTTGAATAGAAAAAATTTCACTTTACTTATTTATATAGTTTTATATACTCTCTCGCCTCCTAGTCCTATATAAACCATATTTTGTTGTTGTTATCATTATTAATATTACTAGCATTTTCAATTTATAGTGCTGTGTGGAAGAATGTGAAATTGATAGGATTACATTAGTAATCTTGTTAGCCTAAAACATGCGAATATCGTAATAAAACATGAAGTTATCTAAAGAAAGGTAGAGGCCGTGATTTCAGCGGTGTGTGATGATGTGCACATGTGTGAGCGTTTCTTCGCAAAAAATCTTATATACATTAGAGAGCACATCATTGAATTTTGTTATTATATTTTTTGGTAACATATAATGGTGTGCCAGTGTATACATATTTTTTATTTATTATTATAATACAGTAAATATGATAAAACAATATAACATAACGAATGGGGTGTGTATACATATACATCATCAGAGACGTAGACAACAATAACTAAACTTAATCCCACTGTGCATGGTTGAAGAGCGCTTGCGACGTGTATTATAATTGCCAGGTATTTGTTCGTGTACTTTCTTGTTGTCTATTTCTTCATAAAATTATTTTCGTTGCCATTACGCGCACACACATTATTTGTGATATCTTCCAGTCTAGAAATGTTAAAAAATTTCTCATCATGGCCTACTTTGTTTTTAATAACTGGCAATAATTATGGAAAAATTGGAAAGTCAAAATCTGCAATATTGGAAATGCGTGATGTTATTAAAGCTGCAAGAAAAAAATACGATAAAATACTACGGGAAAGACGAAAGAAGGCGTTGGAGAAAAGAAAACAAAATGCCGCGTTGAAAAGTTCAAATGCCGCAAAAGCAATGAGAGAGGAAGCATTGAAAAAAGACTACTTTATCGAGAAGAAAACAAAAGAAGTGTAGCTGATATATACACTATGTAAAGCAGTAGTATTATTATTATTTTGTAATTATGTATAATAATAATTTCAAGAATAATAATAATAATACGGTCTGTGTGCGTCTTTTTTTTTTTTTGCTTATTAATTCGTCTATTTATTTATTTATAGTGATATTATGAGTAACTCATATATAGCCCGCTTTCTTAGACGACCATGTTTTAAATAGCTCAATAATAAACGGTTCAATAAAAAAAAAAATGGTATGCTATGTAGTATTGAGTATGGTGCATCAAAATATTAAGGTACAGTATGAAGACCCCAAAAATTAAAATTTAAATTAAAATTCATTACGCTCAGAATACCTTAAAGCCGTAAAAAGAAACTCTGAAAAACTGAAATGTGGACGTCGTAGTAATTTTCTCAAATTGTGGTAGCACACGCCACTGCATTTTTTTTTTGACCTGCAAAATTTGTGCAATAATTCTCCATAATAAGCAATATAAATTCACTATATTATAAAAAATGATACAGTATTATTGTCATAAAAAATAACAATAAGCACCACTGTAATATTGATTTGCAAAATAATTTTTTTTTTTGAAAATAATATTTAGTAGAGTATTATAATAAGATAAAAAAAACAACAATAATAATAAAATAATATAGTAGACGACTATAGTAGAATATAGCTGAAATAAAATTAATAATATTTTTTTGGCAACAATATAAACAAACAACTTTAATATAAGTACGACAAAAAATGAGCAAAAAAGAAAGAATTACGTTTTCTGTCAATTTTGAGATTATATAGTGTATGGCACGCAATATGTTATTTAGACTCTTTGTATTACTGCGCGAAACAACTCTGCTAATGTTGCAAGTTAAAATCATGCAAACGATCGATTTAAATCTGAGTCTTTGTCATCGACACCTTTTTCGTCACTTGTATCATCTGCTAAATGATATAATAATAGTTTTTTAATTTGACTATTCTTTGCCTTTGTTAAGCATGTATCTCCATGAATATCTTTTTTTAGTATCATTTCTGTAGCAAAATTTGGGTGTGATAAAATTGATTTACATATTTCATAGTTGCCACAATATGAGCTAATCATTAAAGGACTCGTCCCATAGCTGGCTGATTGAAAGTCAATTGTTGAAAAATTTAAAAGCCGCAGGACAATATCTATGCGATTCTTTGAACAAGCATGGAACAGAGCACTACAACCAGAGCCATCTCTCATATTTATATCTATGCCTTTTACACCAAGTAAAAGCTCGACACTTTCCATGTTACCTTTCAAACAAGCAATCCCCAGTGGTGTTACATCCCACAAACCTTCTGAATCTTTACCAATAACATTGACGTCCTCGTCGACATCAATAAGTTTCTGCAACTCTTCAATTTCATTCAGTTCCGCTGCTTCAACCACTGTGTAAAAAGCTTCTGAATCAAAACGGATATTCCTTCGTGTTTTTGACATTGTTAAGCTCTTTTATGTAAGTATATAATTTTATTATATGCATATGGCCATACTATATAGCTATGTATATGTCGTGGAGGTAGGAGGGAGTGATGAAGACTGTCAAAAAGGAACAGGAGATTATCCAATAATAATGTGCCATGTTATATGAATAGCAATTTTTTCCAAATTTTTTTAACAACCATTCTTCTTCTTCTACTACAATATTTGCACAGATTTAGTACCAAATATTTGTATAGTAGTGATAGGAACCCAAATTAACAGCATACAGTATTAAATATGTAATCTCTTATGGTATATACTGTAGTAAGTCTGTAAAATATTATATATCGCATATAAATAATACTATATCTATTTTTATTTTTATTTTTATTATTAAACATCACGCACCGATTCAATTTAATTTATTTGGTCTCTCCTTTTGTAGCAGATGCAGCATTCATCAATTTCTTAAATTTATTGTTTTTATCGCCACCACCACTACCTATTTTTATAAGCTTACTTATTGCATGGCTTTTTAACATTGTTATCTTTCTCGTTTTTCTTTTACCCTTTTTACCTCTTTTCTTTGTTTCCTCTTTTTCTGCGACTGACAACCTTCTTAATAAAAAATGACCTTCTTCGCTCCATTCACTGTAACCTTTTGCATTTTTAGCTCTTACCCGAAACCATCTTTCCAAAGCTAACGGTTCTGCTTCTTTAAATTCACAAATTTTATCTTTTAGTTCAAAAACAGTTTTCCATTTTGTCAACTGCTCATTGACTGATAATTCTCTACGTTGAACTTCATACGATATGATTGGACTTCCATTGTCGTGTGAGCTATCTTTTATTCCAGGTTTATGTTTCCATCCTAGTGTTAATATATGACCATCCCATAAAATTTCTCTAGGTCTCTCAGGTTTACTTGGAACAGAGAAATACGTCTGAAACCATGCTGAGCCTTCACTAGGTGGTCCCCATCCTGCGACATTATGTGCTCTAATACGAAATGAATAATTTGTTGCAGGCAATAGATCTTTTGGATGGAATTCAAAACACATATCTCTCATCAATATACTCCATGCACCTAGTGTTTCCCATGTATGACCAATTGTTAAACGCTGTAGTTCAAACATATCCACTTCTAATCCATTATCACGTACACCATTCCATTGCACTTTAGCATCTCGCTCATCAAAATAGTTTATAGTTGGTGCAGCAGGCACACCAGGTATTGATGTTGTCTACAAAAAGTAGTGTATAAAAAGGCGATACAATAGCACGATAATAATAATAAATAATAATATTATTGCTGCACACATCTCACACTGATGACAATATATACAGCCCAATCTTATGCAAATATGTACGTGAGTGGATAGAACATAGACTGTAATTTGTTATCACAAATGCGGACCAAAGACATTTTTACATCATCACTATAATATTTGCTGGCGATAAAGAAGAACATGGGGAATCACCCAGTATCATCCTTACATCAATTCCCTTTAAAAACATATGTAAATAGCAATATCATTCATCAATCTCAATATTTTGAACATGCGAATAGAAAATTAGGAATGGCAACATATCCTATCAATGATGATAAATACCAAGTGTCTAATATGAGGTTACAATTGAATTATCTTCAACGTTATGTTAGAAATAAAAATGTAAAACTATTGCATCAACGATTGTTAGAAAGTCCACCATTAAATGCAGCTGAATGTTTCGAATACATATCAAAGGACCCGACAATATGTGCAAGTTATGCATCAATTTACATTAAACGAAACACTACAAGTAAAATTTGCATGCCTTTACATGCATTATTTATATCATCCATACAATCACCATTTTCCGTCGTTAAACTTATATATGAAAAATACCCATTTGCTAGCAGGATAAAAATAAACGGCCTTTTGCCATTAGACTTGTTTGAATTAAATCATAAAGACCATCCGCAATATATAGAAATAAAAGACTTTTTGTACGCCGAAACTCATGATGGAAAAAATGTTCAAAATAACAGCAGACTAAATAATGATTATGAAAAAGTGTTTGATCTTGTCCGTACTAGTCCATTATCAATCACATCGTTAAAACGTATGCTAGCTAAAAATTCTGCAATAGCGTTTTACATTGATGCAGGATTGACACCATTACATCACCTATGTGGTTTTTGGTACACCGACAAAAGAGGCATGCTCGGTATTGTTGCGAATCAATCCAGCTGCTTTGATTAACCCTGTCTTTAATAAATCGCCATTGCAATTATTGTGCGGCGCTAGCAAATCTTATCCGACAATAGATATAATTAATTTTTTAGTTGCTGCAAACCCAATTGCATTGCAATTTCCTGCTCCTACGCCCTTTGATTTATTTTGTAAAAATTTTACAAATACAAGCGATAGTAATATTACTATTGGCGTTGGAACAACGAAGAAAAAACCCCGGATAATTCTAAAGAATTGGGAGACTATTAAGCAGTCGTTAAATCCTATTCGTATTGACTCTATCTCTAGTCATAAGAGAAATGGATCAAATACACACAGAAAGAAACAGTATGGTGAGGAAGAACAAAAATGCGAAAAAAATATCGAGCTTGAATGCCATCTCATATTACATCATTATATTTTACGCCGGGAAGAAACATTCAAAATACTAAACCATATTAAGATGTATCCAGAATCAGTAACAAAATACGATTCGTATGGGCGTAAAGCGTTGCATATTTATTTACTTACAAATCATAATTCAATAAAATTGTTAGATGCTATTCTTTCCACGAAGGAAAATGCTTCATATCAGATTATGTACGAACATGATAATTCTGGAAAAACCCCGTATGAGCTATTGTTTGAACATTCAACACAGGTATCTGTTGATATTATAATGTACTTATTATCTAAATACCCAGATTTGAAGACAGCTTTTAGATACAATTATTGGAGTTTTTGTAGAGATCATTTAAATTTTTTTGAAATCGATGATATTTTAAATGAGACAACAACGATTGCTATGAAGGAAGAGAAAAATGATACGATGGATAATCGCAGTGATGATACGTCTTTCTCAAGTTGGACTACAGAAGTAAGGAAACAAAAAGAGTTACAACGTAAAGTTATAGAAACGAAGTTAAATTTAAGATTAAAAGAAGAAATTGTATTTGAACTTTTGACTGACACAGCAGCAACAAATATACAGCGAGTAGCAAGAGGATTTTTATGTAGAAAAAACATTATACAAAATAACATATTAAACAGCGCGGCTATAGATATACAGAAATATATGCGTGGTGCAGTATACCGATTGCGCCATGTGCACCCAATAAAAGTACTTAAAGGATTGCGTTTAGTCTTGGTTGTGATAAAAATACAATACGAAAAAATATTAGCTATAAAAACTCAATGCTTTGATGCCTTCCCCCCAAATTATAGACGAAAAGTCATGTATTATGAAGAAGCGGAAGTAGCTATTTCAAATGCAAAAGCAAACTCATATCCACTTTTGAAGTTATACAGATCTATTCTTGATTGTTACAAGAGTATTGATGAAAAGGCATTAATAATAAAGCATATACAATTAAATGTAAATGGTGTTGATGATGCCCAGGGACTAGTTATTACAATATTGAAACAGCTGGCAACTTTGCAGTACGTAATAAACCGGATGGAGGAAATATTGCCATTCGAAATTATGAATTCTAGAAACAAGGAAGATATTGATATTGATTCCGACGAGGAAGAACATATGATGCTAGTAATGAACAAAAAACAAAAAACTGGAAAGAAACATGACGTTAAAAGCCGTAGAGCCAGTAGCATTGATGATCGCGAGAGGAGAGAACAACAAGACAAATGGTTTACTGAAAAATCTGCATCAATTTTATTTGACGATGATACACAAAGTGTATCAACAGATTACGAAGAAGGCCTTGCAGCATTTAGTGGCGAATATCTAGCAGGTCTGAATCAAGAAGATCAGCTATTTTGGAGAAAACTTGAATTCGATTATAATGCTGCTATATGGGAACGATTAGATTATCGCGATGCAAATTCGTTCCATCGAATCGACGAATTTTTAGACAACCTCGATAAATTAGAGGAAGATAATGAAAAACATATTAACGATGATGTCCAGCAAAAGGAGCATGACCAGAACTTACAAGCCTTGCATAACGACGACGAGTCGAAGGAATATGATGAAGAGCAACAGACTAACTACGAGCATGGAGATGAAGAAGACGATGATTGGTATGAAGATTTGCACGAAGAAGATATTGATTTATTAGATAAACTTGACAATGAAATTGAAAACATTGAAAAAGAAAACAAAAATGAAAAAAAGGAAACGTTATCAAACAAAATTGAGGAAGAAAAAGGTAAAATTGAAAAAAATGAAATTTAAATATGTGTATCTCATAAAGCTCGACCACACGTTTTTTTTTGTGTTACGAGTACAAGGTAATTAAACATAATAAATACAAATCTTTGCGTACTTCTCCTTGAAAATTTTCTACGACGTATATTCGTATACGCGTGCGTGTGCATAATGTGTTTTTTCGTTTTTTGGATTTTCATTTTTTTTGTCATTAAAATTAAACTAGGTAAGAAAGTTTAAGTGTTAAAAAAGTGTATTTTTAATATTTAATTGCCTCGTAAATTATTTATTAATATGAATATTTTTTTAATTTTTGGCGGTTATCATTTTAATTATGAATAAACACCATCAGCAAAATTCCAAGCATCAGGATTGTGCGTTTTAACAATATCACCCCTACCATTTTTCATTTCCGATGCAGTATCACTCCACATCCACATTTTTTCAACTTGGTTATATTCATAGACACCACTATGCTCATACGTTTTATATTTTCTAGATACAGTTGTTTTATATGGTTTAAATGTAACATTACCTTTTTTAGCACGTGCTTTGGAACGGCCAGCTGCACCATCTTGTAAAATAGTAACATTTCCAGCTTCATCAGTTGATGCTAAATATGGCTTCTCTCGCAATAATTTTTTCGTTTCTCTCATCTTACGCATAGAATTACGCTCTCGTTCGGCAGGTCCTAAATACCCAGGGACATGTACTGGATTTTTTTGCCTAAAAGCTCTTAATTTTTGATCATCTGCCTGCATTTTTCTGGCACGTTCAATAGGTAGACGTGTTTGGTTAGACGTTGAATTATCCCACAATGGTTTACCCTCCAAATTTGGATGAACTGGCATTTCTTGTGTGTCTTTACTAGGCTGCAATGTTCTCGCCATTGCTCTCACTTTTGGATCTGCTATTAATAATCGTTGATCAAATTCCAAATGTGTTGCTTTTGGCACAAACGGTGGCCGTTTGTTAGGCAATTTTTCTGCCCTATAGTTATGTTGATATAAAGGTGCATCGTGTGCACTCAGTTGATGTTGATCTCTAACACATTTATGCGCCGTCGTATATGTGCTTCCATTCCATGGTTCTTTGTTCAATCCTAATCGATTACCACGTTTTGCTTGCCTAATTTCGCGTTTAGCTTTCAATGCCTTTTGTGGAATCTCACTTTTATGAAAAGCTTTCTCATCAAAACCATAGTTGCATCGGCCATGTATAGAACCTATTCGAAATTGGGCTTTTAAGCCGGTATAATCTTTTCCTGTACGCGCACCCGGCACTTGTGACTTCGACTTTGTATCTGCTCCACGTCCCATACTACCTTATTGTCTGCTATATTGCGTATATGACTTACAGTTATATTTTTTACATCTACATCGATACCAAAAGATGTTTCGTGAGATGATGTAGTAGAATGTTGCAATCGTCTATTATAAAATTCTTGTTTTACAATCATAATAATAAGTAAGTAGTATTTATGAATAAAATAATATATACTGCGTCTTTTAATAATAACATAAAGTAATATAAATGACCGATTGCTCGCTTCGTAGTATTCTCTTATTCTAGTAAGTATAAAAGTCTATCATATCTTCGTAGCAAACGGTCTCCCGTCAGTTTTATCCTTCAGAACGGATAACATTTTAATTTCAGCTGCTGCTATAAGGTCTATTTTTCGGATATTTATGGCATAATAAAATAGAGCAATATTTTCGGAATTTTGCCATTTAAATAATTCATTTTAGTAATAGGTGTGTTTCAACACGTTCAATATAACACATGATTAATAGTAATTTCAACTTCTTGTTAATTTCTATTAGTAAACTTAAGTTTTAAAAGTTTTAAAAATCAGTGCTGTCGTTTTGGAATTACGGATGTTAATTTAAAGTAACTCTACTAATATAGGCACTAATACAGGTAGTAATACTGGTACAGGTAACAGGGACTACGATGAAATATCATTGGTATCTAATTCCCTCTTATTATTATTATACCAGTTATGCAACGATTCACAATGAAAGAGACACAGGACTCTCTACCTGCAACTTCGTAACTTTGGGGAGCGATTTGATAGCAAAAATATATATTGTAAGATAACAAAAATATGTAGCTCTTAGTGTACGAGAAGATAATATAACTTTTACTTAAACATTGGACAAAGATGTGACGGAGCATCGTGTGGTTCAGTGAGTATACACTTCCCGTAATTAAGTTCATTAAGGGGTTTTACACAGCAACGTTGTTAGTAAAACGCTGCATAAAACCCAACGTTCCTATAGTAATACATACGTTAAATGAGGACAGATAGCATAATCGAATTTTCATACCCATTATGCTCTGTTTTAATTAGTGTATGTACAATAATTTTATTATTAATAATAATAATAATAATAATAAAAATAATAATATTATTTTTATTATTATTTTTATCATCGTTGTGTATATAGCACTACTATACAAAGACGAACATCTTCGCGCCTGACACGAGTGAAGAATGTTGGTGCGAGATTGATTCATAAACATATACACACCCACACGTAGAATATATATTAACTGAAGGCTGACAATTGTACGAGCGTGTGACAATTGTGTTATATATCTGAGGTATTGCATACTTATATATACGCCACAGTTGTATAGATTGTAACAACAGAATACGTGATAGTAAATATAATTTATATACTCGTAATATATTATAGTACTTTCAGCAACTTCATTTGCCTCCTTACTTTGGTAAGATTGAACCTACTTGTCTTGTGATCATCATTTTTGTTGTGTAATAGAGCTTGACTTAATATTTTAGTTTTAATACACGTCCCCACAAATATACGTGTTTAAATTTAGAACTAATATAATTGATTCATTCTTTGAATTATAATCTATAGCCAAGCGTTGTTAGATTGTTGCTAAGAGCAGTTGGATAGTGCACATTATTTAGTAGATATATATTTTTGTCTTCTTTGTCGTCCTTTATTTTTGCAGTTTTTTTTTGAGACAACATCATATATTTTTACATAGATACACATTGTGTCTTATTTTTAGCGTTTATTGCACACAATAAATTTCACGTATCAAAACAAAAATAATTGTTGTATCGTCACACATCACCATCATCATGTTAAGTAAAATACTGAAAAGAAAACCCGATAACAGTTCCACTGGAGGAAATAGTAATAGTAAAGTTAGTAATAGCAATAAAAGCATTAATTATGCGGATCCTACAGGTAAAATCGAAATAAAGCAAGACATAGCAGATAATACTGATAAAAGCGCATCATCTGATCATAATAATGTTAATATACAAAATGTGAATAATGTTCTTCCAAGTAATGGACCACGTCCAATAATTAGGAATAGTAAAAAAAACAGTGCAAGATCAACTACTTCGACTGGTAAGCGCATTGGTGTAAGTTTTGGAAATATTACAGTACGTGAATTTAGTTCAGAAATAGGGGGTTCAGTTGCAAGTGCCGGACCTAGTGTCGGTTTAGGGCGAGTATTAAAGCGCGAAGAGGAAATTGGCATAGATGCGTATGAAAAAAATGAACGTGGTGGACGACGTGCGTTAACACCTTTAGAATTTTGGCTTCCACCAGCAGTTCGATTACAACGTTTACAAACTGCTGGTATTAAAAAAACTGTAATTGATTTAGAAGGCAGGCAAGAAGAAATTCTACGACGACATCGTGCTGCAGCAATGATGGACAACTTAAGTATACGTTTAATGGAATCTGATCCAGAAAATTACTCATGTACCCTTGCAACATTAAGAAAAGCACAATTATTACAACAACAACGAATAATGATGGCCAATGCTGCCGCACAACGGAATAACAATGTGATACCAAGGAATTTTCAATTAAATCACCAGCAACAGCGACAGTTACCCCAATTAAGACGCCAAGGCACCCCACTTGTAAGAAGACGACCACGTAATAGAGTTCAACAGCAACGTGCCCAACAGCAACGTGCCCAGCAGCAACAGCAACAACGAAATAACATCAACGGTGGTGTATCACCATATGCAATTAATCAAAAAAATCGCCAGCAACAAGTACAACAGGATGATTATGCTAGACAATTGGAACAACAACAACAACAGCGATTGCAATTGTCACAAATGGGCAGAGCACAACGTGTTGGTGGATTAAATAGTAGACAACAACAATCGGCATATCAACGAACTTTGCAGCAGCAGCAACAACATGGAAACAATACAATGCGAAATAGTTCCTCAAATAGTTCTCTAGCAAGTGATAATAACAACAACAATAATAACAGCAATAATAATAACAATAATAATAAAAAGTGGGGATCACAATATCAATCACAAAGTAAATATCGCCCTAGGACAGCACTGGGTAGGTTGGAAGTAAGAAAAGGAACGGGATTGCGTAGAAGTGGATTGCAAAGTGCAAGTGGGTCGCGATCAAGAAATTCAAATATCGACCGTCATTCTAGCCAAAGACGCCCAATGTCAAGTGGTAGGAGATCAATGAACAATAGCTGGGGCTTAAATGGTAGTAGTGGCAGTTTAAGTCATTCTGGAAGTGGAGGAAGGATAGCAAGAGGAATTGCATCTAGGCGTGGTAGGAAAAAGAAGAAAAAAGATACAGATTTAAGTTTTAATAGGTTTTGGAAAGTGAATGGTAAAAAAGCTGGAAATAGTTAGAATTCGAAAATAGAAAAAAAGTACTTTGTGTATGTTATACGATGTATGCTTCTTGATTTTATATGACACGGGAGAGGAGAGAAAATGTGTTTTTTATTTTTTAAATTATTAAAAGGGAAGAATATAAAATACCACATCATTGGTATATAACATTAAAGTTTAAATATTTGATAATTATTAATTATGATATATATAAAATATATTTTTTATTTTATTAAATTTGTACGTACGAGTATCATTTAATATTATAATTAATTACTTGGTATAAAATTAATTCTTTTACTCATTAAAAATTATTTATAAATAAAATTTAATATAGTGATTAAAAAACAAAAGGTAACATATAATAAGTCTGTTCTCTTACAACTCATCCCGAATGAAAGTTTCATCTAATATTTCATTATCCCCCACTCCTAAATTAACCCGCGAAGAGGAAAATTTACCACTACCACCATTCAGACGTTGATTTACACTTTCCAATACACTTTTTTCATATTCAGATGGGTTTGATGGACCACTTGTACCTAATTGTTTCCATTCATCTAAATAAGCATCAAAATCTAAGTTATTTGTCCAATTTAAAAGATCATCATCTTCTTCTTCCATGTTGGAATATTCGTCATTACTCTTGTACGTATTCATCATATGTTTATCATTTACAAGGCCTTTCGAATATAATTTCATCATCCAATTTCGTTTCTTGCGTTTTTGTCGCAATAATTTGTCTTGTTTACGTTGTACTTTACTGTAATGAAAACGTTGACCTAGCTCCATAACTTTTCTTTTTTCAGGCTCCATATCTGCATCTTGTAAAACACCTAATGTAACAGGGCGCCAATTATTCATATCGTCTCTTCGATACCATGAACCATCATCTTGATCATATTCATCATTATATTTTGCTTCGTAAATTGAATTACCAACGCGTATACCAGCTAATTCCATCATGTTATTATTACCGCCTCGCTTATTCCTCTTTCTTCGCCGACTTTTCGTTTTCGATAATTCACCATCATCATAATTATTTTCACTTCGAGTACTTTGCCTTGCTTTAACATAGTCACGTGGTGCAAATGCATTTACATCACACAACGGTTTATGAGTAAAAACTTTATACAAAATAGTCGGAGGAAAACATTTACCACCTAAACGAAATCGAACGTGTACACCACTAGCTTGATCAAATAATGCAGCTTCACGTGGATTGATGCAGCGTAACATTAACGCTGGATCCCCAGCATTACGAAACTTGATCAAATCTCTATAATAAAAATAGATACGCCGATTTGTATAACGTCTCCACAATATTTGTATCTTAACAACCGCGGCCTCCTCTGGGCTCAAATTACTCATGCCAATATATTTATTTTGACGAAATGAACGCCACATATATTGTATTTGCATCGCAGCTATATGGTAAATTGAAAAACGACTTAAAGTATACTCCCGCTTAATAACAACCATTCTCCACCATGCTTGTATACGTGAGCACACCCAATCAACAGCATCCTTGTCTGTTGCCAATGAAGCCATTGGTGAAATATCATCTTGCGATGACGGCATTTCAATACCTTTAAATTTCCAAAACTTTAAAGCAAATGTTTTTGAAGCAGAAGTATTTTGTTGCGGTGAAAATTGAATCGTTCTTCTATAATTTAATTTATACGGACGGTTTCTTAACTGTTTAATAGCAGTATGTATTCCAGATTTTGTTTCCATAGAACGAAATAATGAGCGGACTGAAACACCACGCCATGTTCGCTGTATTTGTATAGCAGCTAAATTAATAGCACCCATAGGATATGTCCACGGTTCCCGTATAATTTTTAATTTTAAATAATGATGTTTCTTTAGATGAAATTTAGACGGCCAATAGTCATGCCTTGGCCAACGCTGGTTACGCCGGTACCTATCTTTATTTATTTTCTCTTCATCATTATATTTAGATTCGTAACTCATATCCAATTGTTAAAATCAATGTTCTTCCTTTCTCTTTTTGTCACAACATCAAATATGGTGAGATATATAATTGAAAGCAGTGTGGAGACTAACGTACGAAGATGGTTGCGTAAACAGATGAATTCCTACTTGCATTGTTATTTTTTCATTGTTGTTGTGTGATGTAGTCCGGTAGTATACGAGAGAGAGAGAGGCAATATTATATTTTTTATTATTATTATTATAATTATTATTATTATTATTATTATTTTTAATAACGCTACATCAATAGTAATCTAATTCAATAATCTTTCGGAAGAAAAACGGCCACAGAATAGCGTTATAATTAGGGTTTATGGAGCGAAAAATCCAAAGCGTGTAATTGGTGCATTGACCGAATCAAGATAACAAAGTGGTACACTACGAGAATATGTACCAGATAGTATGTGATAGGTAAGCAGAAATTCAAATATTAGTATTTATTATTATTATAACGTGCGCATGCTTTCTTATAGTCTCTAATATTATTATTATTATTATAATAATAATTATTTATATTATTATTATTATTATATTATTATTATTATTATTATTATTATTATAATCAACTTCTTACATCTCACACACTTTCGTCTTTCCTCGTTGTAATAATGCACGTTGTCTTTTATGAATTTAAGAAGAAACTTCGTGTATGTTGCGTTGCTCATCAATAGGAGCAGAATAAGTAGTTGATACAATTATCTACTCCATCGTACAAAAGCAGCACCTCTTTGTATGCGCGTAGGATAGGTTTGTGTGCACTTGACTAGTTTGTTGGTTGAATAATTGAGCATACCAAACGTGTACCCTGTGTGTGTGTGTGTGTACATACACTATACAGACACTGTTACAGACGCTCTATACATACACACACTCTAATATAGATATTGCGTTAACTTAATATTATACACGATTGGAGGGGTGTCGTTTTAATCTTTTTGACACAATATAATAAGCATATTAAAGTTGATTTGGTTTTATTTAATTAATACGTTGTAAGAGAATGTCACGTCCACCGCCAAAACCAACACCACCACCAGGTGTGATGTTGAGCGAGGATGATAGTAAAAAAAGAAAAAAAGATCGAGTTGAAAAACCATTGGCACGGCAGCCCCCTAAACGACCAGCTGGAACAAAGCCATCATACCGCCCAGAGGGTATGAAAACGTCAATTGGCGCACCAGGCAAGCCACCTCCGAAGCACGACCCACCAGTCGCGGCGTCTACAGCTCCAGGAATGCCCCCGGTTCGAGTTCGACAAAATATTTCAAAGAAAGAAAAACCACCACTGCCAACGGGTCCACCTCCAGTGGAACAAAAAACTGCACCTTCTGGTGTAGTGCCACATTTTGCACAAGCAAAAGTCGCTATGCAGCAAGGTAGTATGGCACCAACAAATTTAAAGATGGCGCCTCCTTCGCAGCCGCATCCGGTGCAAGTGCAACAACAATATCAACAGCAACAATATCAACAGCAACAATATCAACAGCAACAATACCAGTCACCACAACAATATCAACAACAGCCTGGTGTGAAAGCACCACCTTTAGGTCCTCCACCAACTTCAGCTTTGGTAAGCCAACAACAACATGAACGTGGACCACCACTATCGAAACCGCCAACAACATTTGCCCCACCGTCATCAAAACCACCGCCAATATCATCACTACCACCAAATTTAGCGCCCCCGACATCTCTGGCACCACCATCATCTATGGCACCACCATCATCTATGGCACCACCTAAAATGGCACCACCACCATCTATGGCACCACCCAGGGGAAGACCACCACCATCACTGCAACAATTACCGCGTGGCCCAGCCCCACCATCTATGGCACCACCGAAACAAGCACCACCTGGTGAATTAGCACGTCGTGTTCCAGGTTCAACAGTAACAGGCCAGCGTTTGCCACCTCGGGGTATCCCACCCCCAGCATCACGGGCTGGTCCCAGATCTGGACCTAGACCTCCAACAATGGCACCATCGCAACAAGCACCCCAAGGAATTAAGCCTCCGTCCATGGCACCACAACAGCGCCCTCCAATGCCTCGTGGTGGACCGGCACCGCCTGGTGGTAGGCCACCTCCTAGTCAACAAAGGCCACCGCCTGGTGGGAGACCTCCTCCTGGCCAACAACGGCCACCGCCTGGTGGAAGGCCACCTCCTGGCCAACAACGGCCACCGCCTGGTGGAAGGCCGCCGCCTGCCCAACAACGGCCACCGCCTGGTGGTAGGCCACCTCCTGGCCAACAACGGCCACCGCCTGG
>Ga0099797_100200_pt2 | contig 16255 bp, 7 predicted proteins | sample Uncmet_Sort48C_1_FD_89871 | JGI IMG/M metagenome (GOLD analysis project Ga0099797, IMG submission 89871) | Marine eukaryotic communities from CALCOFI LINE 67, Pacific Ocean - C012_Sort48C_1 | ecosystem: Environmental > Aquatic > Marine > Oceanic | place: Pacific Ocean: Monterey Bay | collected...
TGCGCCAGTGCGCATACAAGTTCTGCTGTCTCGTGAAGCTGGAGTGCGCCAGTGCGCATACAAGTTCTGCTGTCTCGTGAAGCTGGAGTGCGCCAGTGCGCATACAAGTTCTGCTGTCTCGTGAAGCTGGAGTGCGCCAGTGCGCATACAAGTTCTGCTGTCTTGTGAAGCTGGAGTGCACCAGTGTGCATACAAGTTCTGCTGTCTCGTGAATCTGGAGTGCGCCAGTGCGCATACAAGTTCTGTTGTCTCGTGAAACTGGAGTGCGCCACTACGCATACAGGTTCTGTTGTCTCGTGAAAATGGAGTGCGCCATTGCACATACAAGTTCTGTTGTCTCGTCAAACTGAGTGCGCCAGTGCGCATACAAGTTCTGTTAGCTCATGCAACTGGAGTGCGCCAGTGCGCATACAAGTTCTGTTAGCTCATGCAACTGGAGTGCGCAAGTGCACATACAAGTTCTGTTGTCTCGTCAAACTGGAGTGGATCATCTCTTTCTTTGCGGACTTTTACCCCTTTTTGATCTCCTAGTACGGCGTTCTTCTGGTTGCTGCGCTCTTCTGTGTTGGCGTACCCCATGCGCTGTGCCTGCTGCGCCTGCTGCGCCTGCAAGTGCAAAAACACTGCTTGCCCATAATGACGAATTATCATAATCTTCATCGAACTCTTCGACCCGTGTATTGTGGCAGTCTATGCATTCTCTAAGTTTTTTTGACATTGCAAATACAAGCAATATCATTTTTTCATCTGCAAAATCAGCCATTATTACACCAGTAATTGGGGCATTCCCTGCTGCTTCATACAACGCTGACATCGCACCTTCGAAATCCTGATTTCTCCGTGAGATTGGTCTTAGAACACTCTGCCACAAGTCTGAGTTATCTCGATGGAAAATATTTTCAACTGCAGGGTATATTGGATATATTTGTGGTCCGTCATCTGTTTGAATGAACTGTTCGTACAATGTATGCATTCGTTCTTCTACCTCGAAAGGGTGGTCTACCATTGGGTTCCATATCCCTTTATGCAATGCAATTGTTTCATCATCAATACGGTGTACAGGATACTGATGAAATGCACAATTTTTGACATCTTCGTCGTCCTGATAACCATGTAGTGTTTCAATGTATATCAAGAGCTGCTTCTTTCCCAGCCTATCATATGGTACAAATGGGTCAGTGATGGCCATCTCTTGTGGAACGTGTGCAGTGAAATAGTTAATAATCTCACAAAGTGCTGTGACGCGGTTCTTGACAATTCCTAGCTGTTCAGGTGTCAGTTCTGGGTTTTTTTTAAGTGCGCTGTCATAATCTGTGTTCCCAAAGTAGACAATTAATACCTCAGTCTTGTGGTAGAATAAAAAATTCATCACATCAATAATAAGATCGTTCATATCATATGAACCATATACAAATCCACCATGATGAAAATTGATAATAGGCGAACCATCTACATTGAACCCTGAAAGATAAGGCCTAACATCAAGAAAACGTACTCCAATGCACAACTGTTGCATTACATTCTTTGTCTGGCAGAGCTTCCATGAGCCTTCGGCAGTGTTTCTGAGCCATGTCCATAGTGAAACATTTCCCTCATCAACTATTGAATTATGTGTACCTAGCAGTGGCCATAAGACTACAGGTCGTTTAGCCCAATATGAGTCCTGAGCCATTATTCTCATGTATTCGGTACCAAGGACATCGCTGCTTTGGACTGATTCTGGAATGCTATCGAGTCGTCGTCTAATGAAAGAATCTTTTCTCAGTTTATTGTCTATATGCTCATGGAATACATTACCTGATTCTGATTGCATATATTCATCGACAATTGGTTCGCTGACCAATGGTTCGCTGACCAATGGTTCGCTAGGTGTATGTGTTGTGTTCGTAATCAAACCAAAGCTCCGGTTTGGAGAATATAAGCCATTTGTAATTGCAATCTTAATTGCTCTTTGAGTTTTTGGTCCAATGGACGCCTGGTGTCTCATAACTCTCACGAATGCAGGTATGATTTCTATTATGAAGAGCGCAGCTGCAATGTCTAGTTCTTTTTCTGCCTTGGGAATGAAGTACAATGCAACTACAAGCAAGATGTGTGCACGGACACATTTCTTGAATACATTTTCCTCATTCAAGCTGAACCATTGTGAATACACTTCATTGTAAAAATTCGAGACCTGACTTATCACCTTTCCGTTGCCGTGCGATTTTATCACTGTTAATATGTTTTCTGCAAGCTCAAGGTAAACATACATAGCAGAGTACAATACCTTTACCTTCTTCGGCATCTCTCCAGATAGTTTACCATCATCTTTAAGTTTCATCATGAAGAGCTTCATCTCGTCATTTGCATCATCCCAAGTCTTGTGAAAAGCACTGATTGCAATGCTGGGATCATGACTTTGTGCAAACTCAATGCAGACAGATGTGATCATTTTCGATATTTGTTGATCTTGGTATCCTTCGTTGTCAGTGTTTGTGGAAAGGTAATGAAGAATACGTGCTGTGCCAAACATTGCTCCGACATATGATTTCTTCGGACCAAATGCTGCAATTACATTTACTTTGGGATCTATGGAACATGATCCACTGAAGAGCCACGAGAGCAAAAAGGGGGTTGACCATTTGCATGCTGACTTACACTTTTCCTTCATCTTAATTCTAGAACACTGGTGCTTAAGCAGGTTGACAATAGCATTTGACATCTTATCATCTTTCAGATTCCTCAATAGTGCGATTACAATATTGCGGCGTGTTGATTCTGAGAGTTTTTGATCCATCAGTCCATGTACATCTTCAACTGTTCTGATAGAGAGAGCCGGGCGTTTAGTTTCTTTGTGCTTTCTCGTTCTTGGCCTTGTAACATTTTGTGTGCCAATTTTTGTGCCAAATTGTGTGCCAAGAAGTTGCTGAGCCCGCTCTAAATGCTTCTGTGCTTTTTCGACTTGCATCATTTATTTACTTTGGAGAGAAATTGTGTAAAATTAAAAAAGTTGCCATTCCCATGGGCTTGTTTCACAGTTGTGTGGGAATGAAAGCATTATCTGAGAATCTGATCATCATTATTTTCCAGCACATTTCTCTATATAATGTACCTATAGTTCGACTGGTGTGCAAGGCCTGGGAAGAAATCTCAATTCATAATTACATAGGGGAAGTAATTGGCAAAATTGAGATAAGTCAAAGGCATCGCCTGATAAAGAACAGGTACTGTACTCCGTCGTGCGAAATATATGTGAGAGGAAAACTAGTCTCGCCTTCAATTCAGTGGCCAAGAGAAGTGCTGCAAACGTTGCTTTGCAAGAAGGTTATTGATCCCAATTTCGAAATACATTCAAGACACCTTTCTTTAACAACAACAACTCTTCTTGCAGAGGCATCTGCGCATGGGTGTACAGATACAGCTCTTTCGTTGCTTCAGTCGAGGGCAGACATTGATCACAGTGTAGATGTTCTGTGGTCAAATATGACACCTATGCATCTTGCAATCGTAAACAAACGTACCGAAATAGTGAAGATTTTGATCAGTTTCAAATGTGACGTGACAAGCCAAACAAACGACCATAAGACTTCAATTCATTTGGCTGCGACATGGCTCTCTGATGTGGAAACAATACAGAATATAGTGGATGCGAAAGCGGACATCAATGCCACAGATAAATCACGCAGAACAGCCTTGCATTATGCGGCAGGACAGTTGCATCATGCAGCAGGACAGGAAAGCACCTCTGTGCTACGATTTCTTATTGACTGTAAGTGCACGTATTCTTCAGATTTCTTGGGGTACACGCCCTTGCATATAGCAAGCCAGGAGGGAAGTGACGTTGCTGTTCGATTTCTGCTAGAAACAAAATGTGATCCGAATGCACGCTCAGTATCCGGATGTTCTGCTCTGCATGACACTACAACACTTGCATCTGTCTCTTCTCTTGTCGAATTCGGCGCAATTGTTAATATGAGAAGTTATAGCGGCTTCATACCGCTGCATTGTGCTGTTTTAAGAAGCGACAAATCTATAATTAAGTTTCTTCTTGATAGAGGGTCAGAAGTGAATTGTACTGATTCATTTGGTTCCACACCGCTGCACTGGGCTGCAATGAAGGGGAAGCTCTCAAACATTGAAACCTTGCTTGTGGCGAAGGCAGAAGCAAATATTGAGAACAGTATTGGAAACACTGCACTGCACTATGCCTTGAATAGCAACATTGGACGTCAGATGGAACTCATTCTTGCAAGATTTTCTTGAAATTTCACACTGTGGACAATTCAAAAGACCATTCTCATCGCATGGTTTACACCCACAATCCTCTGTCGTCTTTATTATTTAAATGACTGAAATTTAAGGCTTCATCTTGAGGACATAGCCATTCTGTGTGTCTACGTAAATTTGTCCACTTACCAGACTAGCATAATCAGCTTCTGTTTTCAAGCCAGGGTCAACCTTCAGAGTTGGAGCATTTATCAGGAGCTCACCTTCAGTGGAGCCAGTAGGGAGTTTGCCATCGAACATGAGATAGGTGTAGTAACCCAGTTTAAATCGATCGTCCCCGGACCCTTGGTTCTTGCCCGTTCCACTTCCAATAAAGATGTTGCGATGGCCACCGGATTTCACCCCGGATTCTTGACCTATCATAACATTGTGCTCGCCCACCTTTTGTCCACCTGATGATGATGAACCCCCTCCACCTGCAGCGTACCCAATGAAGGTGTTCTTTTGCCCCATATAATACATTCCAGCTGATGCACCGAAACATGCATTCCATTGACTACCACCACTAGTCACAGCGTAATTTGCCCTGTTTCCCACACAGCAATTGAAGTTACCACTGTTGGAATTATAGTTTGCATCATGGCCAATATAAAGTGAGTTTTTGCCGCTGTTTTGGCTAAAGGGTACTCCGTCAGGGGCATCTGCGTTAATCTGAAGACAGTCCTGATTATCAGGTGTTGTGATGGTGATATTTGTTCCGGCTTTAATTGTTTTCAATGAGTACAGCGTTGCGCTTGCGTCGCTTGCTCGGAGTGAAATGTTGTTTGTGACATTATGCTTTAATTCTATACTGTCTAAGAACAATGTTGAATTATTTGTGTGTTGACTTGCGATGAATTGAATCTCAATACTTGAGGATGTTGGTGTAATAATCACACTGTCTTGTGTCCAATTATATCCATATGCGGTCGCCGGTTTTTCATTTGTAGCGACTCCTCCCTGAACAATGTCCACTTCAAGAGACATGTGAATGTATGGAGAGTGCGCACCAATGTCCCGGGACCGTGCGTACCATGTCAACATGTAACTATTATTTGCAGTTACTGCAATTGTTTTCTTCAAAGTACAACCTCTAATTCCCAAACAGAAATTACCTTCGTTTGCAAGGACACCGCCAAATGTTGGTGAGCCACTCTCAATATAAAATGCATTATTGTCATCTGGTATTCCAGCTTGGCGTTCGATCGTCCAGTTATCAATGTTTTCAGCTGTCGCATGGCCATTGGTAGTAGAAAACATGGCATAATATCCGTTCACATTAATTGTTAAACCTGTTGAATTCTCAAATGAACCGTTAAAGTCTGGTACTATAGATGCTGTGATATCGATATATGTGATATCAGGCCGATCTACCATTGCGGACCCAGAACTAGATCCTTCATTCGTTGACTCGCCAACCCTCACAGTGGTTCCATCTACCCATATACGATCAGGATAGGTTGAACTATATTCGGTAGGCGCATTGTCCTTATCAAATTCTACATGACCTGCATTAATACGAAGTTCACCTGTTAAACTGCCCCCTGCATAATTTGGTAGTGTACCCTCCAACAAAGTCCCAATCCTCAGCTGATTGCTGTCGGAACCTGAGCTCGACAGGACACCGTTTCCAATTACGATGTTATTATCTCCGCTCTGTTCATAAAAAGAATCCTTGCCAAGTACGATATTTCCATCACCTGAACAGAACCGAGCGGTTTGAAAGCCTATCGCTATATTGTCGTTACACGCATTGGCGTTACGCATCATATAAAAGCCAAATGCAATGTTACGACGAAGCGTAGGAGTAAACGTGCAAAGTGCTTCATAACCCATCACAGTGTTCTCTTGCGCCTCACCTCTCCCTGACCCGTCAAATCGTAAAGCACCTGTACCACCTGTACAATTGTGACTACCCTTCGTGTTCCTCATACAAGCGTTGCCAATTGCCAGATTATTCGAAGTATTATCGCTACTTTCCTTCTGATGATGGAATAACGTATCCCGACCGACGGCAACATTCTGAAGGCCTCTGACGTTTTTTCCAGAGAACGTACCAATATGTGTTGAAGAGTAAGTATTTCCAGTGGTTTGGTCATCGACCCCAGAATTATGGCCAGCGAAAGCCCCCACTAGTACCGTGTTTGAATGCGGTCTCATACTCGACGAATATCCAGCGTCCGCCCCGATAATTACCGTGTTTTCCATATAGTCTGAGTTACGGCCTGCCCTGTAGCCCACACATACACAGTTGTCGTGTGACAAGCTCTCAGCACCTGATACGGGTGCGCCCGTATTCATTCCCGCCTCAACTCCAACAAAACAAGAATTTTCGCGACTGTGATTGATATGAAGGTTTCCAGCACTATGACCGATCGCGACCGTGTTGTTTTGCATATCCGAAATGTTCCCATCGCCGATATTTATCCTCTTCCCCGAGTCATCGCACCCAAACACACCACCAAATTCCATACCTGTCCCTGTGCTGTTCACTATCAATGCCCTATGGTTCTGGCTTGTATACTCCGTCTCACCAACGTCCGTCAGTGCCAGCAGCGTTGAAGCAGAGACTGTACTGTCAACGTACTCCTTCGATACGAGCTCATTGTTGCTTGTAAAATCTGCCAAAACCTTGTCAGTGGTTATATGACTCTTCACATTCTGACCAGTAGTAAGTGTAGTAGACACGGATATGTCTGGAGCACTTGATCCAACCCTGAGTCCTCCTCCATCAGACCAAATCCTATCAGGGAAGTCCCCGGAATATGCGTCAGGGAGATTTGTGACGTCCATCTCCACGTGCGGAGCATTTATCTTGAATGTCTGTACAGCTGCTGTATTACCCATTGTCCCCTCAATCAAAGCAATGTTCGCACTGCCAAGCGCAAAGGTGTCCGAGGATGTTGCATCAACCCCCCTGTCTGTTCCAATGAATATGTTCCTAGACCCTGTCTGATTCTGCCCAGTACGTAGACCAATTGCAACATTATCAGATCCACTAGCATTTTCAAAGCATTGGTATCCAATACCAACATTTGTTTCTGTCAATTTGATGGTGGGGAAGGAGAGAACTTGCGTTGATGGGTCAATTTGGGCAACATGCTCACTTTCTGTTGCCACCGTCACTGCAGTTCCACCACTTCCAGTTCCACCAGTTGCAGTTGCATCAATCTGCAGACAATTGTTGTTATTAGTAATTGTGATGCCTGTTCCTGCCCTCAAGGTCTTCAGAGAGTACGTGCTTATATTGTTGTCGCTTGCCCTCAAACTTATTTGTCCTTCGACTGCAGCCGAAGGCCGATCCACCATGGTCATGTCATAATAGTTCAAACCATAGTTATTAACACGAACTGTGTAATTATTCTTGTTATGGAAACTGTCATTAATGCCGTTCAGATCAAGAATGTTAGGTGCATTGCGAGTGTATGTTGATCCATTTGCATGTGTGTATGTCATAGTGTTTGCAGGACTAGATGCAATCCTGTTGTATGTAATGTTCGTGATGTTCCCTCCCTCCCCCCAAGACATCACTCCACTTTCATCAGTTACCAAGTACTTGCTTGCTACCCTGCCAGGGAAAGTTTCAAGTGTTGTGCTGTCTCCAAACTCCAAGGCATTCGTAATTTTTAAATTCCCAGATGATTCGCCAACTCTTACCATCCCTTTTTGGTTTGTGACTGTTGAATCATCAGCTTCGTCTAACCAAACTTTGTTCGGATTACTTGAATCATATGCTGTTGGAAGTGCCAGTGCTACAGTCATGACACCATAACTGGGTGTAACATCAATGTTAGCTCCACCTTTAATGCGCATGAGGTTCAACTTGTCACCATCTGTCACACTAAAGATTTGCTCACCGTCACTTTGTTGGGGGACGAGATTGCTCGTGACATGCAGATCAGTGATCCATGCAGCCGAACCATTATTTGAATGGAACCCACCACCAATTGGTGAAGCAGTGAGGCGCACCTTTCCGGTGGTTGTGGTCGGTGTAATGGTATACGTGTACTCTTCAAATGCAGCCCCCGTATTGCCTGAGACAAGGAGTGGTGGTGTGATGTCACCTGAGATGGTGAGTGTTTCTGCAGATTGATTGGTTCCTATCCATTCAACCTTCACAGGTGTCGGTAGATTGGTTGATACATGGCCGTTCAACCTGTCAGTGCCTTCCTTACTTGCTGCTTTGAAAGTTAGGATATGTTCAGTGTTTGGGACCAATGCCGTCAATGTAACCTCAGCTTTTGCATCCTTGAGTCCAAGTAAATTCGTTCCATCAGGTGAGGTGATGGCAAACTGTGGATTATTCCCTGCCGACGGTGTTGCTCCGCTCTCAATAAGCCAAGCTGCCGTGTAATTATATGATGAAGAGCGATACACATACCATCCTGTTATTAAGGTACCAGAGTCATTTCCAGAATCAACACCATGTTCCAAAACTTTGAATGTCCCTGATGTCAATGTGAAGTCAAACAATGACAAGTCGCCGTTAGTGTTGTATGTTGTTGCCGCACTATCGAAATTCTTCACTGCAGATATACCTGAACTGGTTCCTGAACTGGTTCCTGTACTTGTTCCTGAACTGGGTCCTGTTGAAGTTAATATACCATTTTCTCCCATACCATCATGTACAGTACAATAATAGTAAGTCGTTGATGCAGTGTGGGGTACAGTCCAATGAATACCTCTAAATCCAGATGCTGAACCAGTGGAATAGGTACTTACATAATCACTACCACTTACAACAGAACCATTGATATAATATGTTACACCATCAGTATATTCTGTTCCAGAACTACTATCAGCATTGGTGCTTGATAGTTTAAATGGGTGAGTATCATTTGTAGAATCTGTGGTATCAAATGTGATAGTTGTTCCACGAATGGTAGCTAAACTATCTCTCTCGACACCACCAAAGAAATAAGCATTACCACCACCGGTCTTTCCTGCGACTGTTACTAAAACTGTTTGATTTTCTTGAGTTCCAGCAGGAAGTGCTCCAACCCTTAGACCCCCATCATGCACCCAAATCCTATTTGGGTATGTCACAGAGTACCCTGGGGGGAGTCTTTCCACATCCACCTCTATATGCCCAGCATTGATTTCAAATTTTCTATCTGCGGATTCCTTTGCACCTATGCCAGATATGAGCCGTGTAGAAGAGACAGGTGCTACCGTGTGTGTGATTTTAAGTGAGGATGTGTCTACACTCTCACTGCTTCTTTCAGCCCAGAGCACGGCAACCTTTGCTTCTGCGGAAATGGAATCTGTCGCTTGCTGTTGCCAGCTTGAGTGGTCTGGATCTGTTTCAGATGCACTGTCTGTAGACAGCCACATGCTGATGTCGTTGCCAACACGCTGGTGTTTAAACCACCTGTCAGCATTCCAGCCACCAGTGTCAACACTACTGAGGTATCCGCCATTGTGGCTGGCCACATAGGCGTCAAACGCAGCACCGTCGCCTCCGTTGTGACCCTGGCCGTACTGATACCCACTGTCCCGCACCTCATAACAACCAGGTCCATTTGCCTGAAAGGAAGTCCCTGTGTGCATGTCAGTGGACAAATTATCACCATAGAACATGGCGATGATGATGTTCTTGTGGTGCCAGTGTGCAATGCACACGAAATCGCCATCTATAGGTTCGGATGAAACAGACGTGTGAAAAACACGGTCACCGGAAGGGTTCTGTACAAGGGTAAACTCATTCTTTTCTGCATTTAGAGTACCGATGCTTGTGCCCTGTGTGCTGGGGAGGTGCATTTTTATAGATGATGCAAATGAGAACCCAACTGCGAATGCGTTTGTTTCGGATGACTGGACATTTCCAATGAGGATTTGATTACCTGTTGTAGTAATTGCAGGTGCATCAAAGGCTCCCATGCATATTTGACCAGTATTAGATCGCCACAGCTGCGTGCTGTCATCCGGTTTCTGAGAAGGAAGGGTGCCCATAAAAACAGACCCTGCATTGATCTTGAAAGTGCCATTAAGCATGTCACCCTCCACAATGGTACCGATTCTAAGTGAGTCGCTGGACGTCACACCCTTGCCAACCTCATGCCCTATGTATATATTACGAGCACCTGTACTACCTTGCCCAGCACCCTTGCCTATGTAAGTATTCTCGCCCATGACCGTGTCGTCTTTACGCATGTTTGCACTGCGTCCAGCGCTTTCTCCGATGCAGGTATTCGAGCGCATGACATTTGAAGATCCCATACCAGATGACGTACCACAAAACGTGTTGTATTTTGTCACCGTTCCTGCACCATACCCTGATTTGTGACCCAAAAACACGCTTTCGTTCATGTTTGCCCCAGTGCCCTCAGCTGATGCAAACCCAATACACACACTATGACCAATTGTATTGGTTATACTCTTGCCTGCGTTTGACCCGACGAAAACATTTTCATCGCCTGCGCTAGTGTGACCTGCACTTGATCCTACAATTACCGATAAAGATCCACTGTATGCAAATGCAGACATATAACCTACTGATGTCATGTTCGTTCCGTCTTTGTTTGAAATATCGCTCATAGATCGGTGTCCAATTGCAACTATGTTTGACTTTCCGGTTGCAGTTTCAATTCCTTTGCACGCGTCTATTCCTAACATGAGCGAGTTTTTTGCACCGGATGTAGCTGCTAGCTGGCCGTTCTCATTAGCAAATGATGCTATTGCCTTTCCATCAGTAGTAAAGAGGTCATCGATATTTTGTTCGACAAATGTTGGTCGGTTAGATAGTGAATTATAATCCCCATCAAAAAGAGTCGGTGCTTCTATAAGTGAAGAATACTTGAAATCAAAAATTGGGTCTGGGTCGCCCTGCACAAGGTATCCTGAGCTTGTTTTCCATACCTGTGAATCATTTGCCGGTTGTGTTGTTTCTAGGTTTAAACGGACATCCTTGCAATGAATCTCAAAACTTCGTTCGTCGACTGACTGGGCAAGTTTGCCGGACAAGAGCTCGTATTGGTTTGCACCTTCTCGGTAACCTACCATGAATGTATTTTCTTGCGTTGATTGTAGATGATTGCCAATAAGTGTTTGATTGTCTGCCCTGGCTCTGTTAATGCCGTTTTGTCTCATGTTTCCTGTCCCACAACCAATGTGTATCGAACCATCTCCGAAGTAATAATCACCTGCCCCGTGGCCTATCATTGTGTTGCTATGGCTTGTAGTTACATCCTTTCCTGACGAAGACCCTACACATACACTCTGGCTCATTACAGACCCTTTCATTGAGTTCGTGCCCATTGCGACAACCTCTATACATTGACTCTCCCTGCCTGCACAGTGTCCTATAAAAATGCTGTCCTGAGCACTTGAAAGGAATGCAGCTTCCCTACCAACTGCAACTATCCGTGTACAGTCCTTGGCGGCAAGTATTCCGCCAAGCGCCTGATATCCGACTGCAACAAAATTCGGATTGTTCGAAGAGTGAGCATACCTAGCTGCCTCTCTTCCAATCGCAGTGCAGCCATCCGTTGACCACGAGTCCAGTCCAAACTTTACATCGCGAATTTGAATGTTAGGAAGTGATAGTGTAATGACTCCACCCGTGTAAGAGTGTGACTGAATCAAATCAGTGTCCCCACCCTGTATTGTATGAACGAAAGAAGGGGGATCACTCAAAGAAGAGTACTTCCCATCAAATAGAGCAGGCCTGCTTTGCAAGCTATAGTAGTCTCCATCAAAAAGGGCTGGACTACCTTGCAAGCTGCTGTAATTCCCATCAAACAAGCTCGGTGTGTTTATTAGATTGTCATAATTGTTTGTAAAAGGAAGAGTGCTCATGTCAACGACGAATGATGTATTGTCACTCATAGTCATGACAAGGTTTGTATTTGCAATTGCACCCGATGTACAGAACTTTCCTTGAACTGCTCCTGATTGTAGTGCCGACACTGCGCCGTCTACATACTTTTTGCTAACCAATTGGTGATCTTCAGAAAATACTAATTGGTTTGTCGTGATCTGACAAGTCAACTGCACAAGGCTGGGTGTGTAACAAATCAATGAATTGCCTGCATTGCGCAACTCTAGTGTCCCAGCAACATCGTCCTCTGCAATTTCAAAGTCTGTCCATGAAATTTTGCTCGGGCCAATTGTGACAGTGTTTGCCATTTGGATTTGTTGACTTGCACAGATATTTTTTAGAATTGATAATATTATGTATTCACTACAAACAAAATGAAATGTGTTAATGCGGACATCATCAAGTCTGAGAGGCTTATAGTATCCGGAATAGAAATACGACCAGGCAATTTTCAAACAGATCTGACGGAGTGTTTGCCACAAGCTCTGATCGAATGTTTGGATTCTCTGGAAAGTCAGCTGAAGGAGGTGAGACAGCTGGCAGTATGGGCAGCTGATGCAGTTGAAAAAAGTGATTCTAGTCTTGCATGATTGATATGGCACGACGTGCCGTCGGCGGTGTAACATCGCAAATTTCACAAATGTTTTTCGCAGACAATATTGTGCCCGATAACTCGACTGCTTTCCACACAACGGCAGCATGAATGACCTTTTTGCTGAGGCTTTGAAGACGATCAGAAAAGTCTTTAAATAGATGAATGGCATCTAGACTGACAGACTGCGAAAGTTTATACTTCTCGACAGAAATCTTTATCATCTGTTCGATTGTGACCGGCTCTTTTTTCTCCCGTCGTTTCACAGGTTTGCACTTCTTGCCTGTGTTTTTAATCTCCGAAACATCACCGTGGGACTCTACAATCGTATCAGATATGTGTAGAGTTTCATAATGCATTGCTGTGGCTACACAGTCCATTCTTGGCGCAAACCCCATTTTTTTTTTAGAGTTCTTTATTTAAAAGAAAATGGAATTCGGAGCAGATACCCCTTCGTATTTAGAGGCTCCTTTGCAGAAGCATTCATCAAAGAATCATTCGAAATCATCAACATACACTATGGAGGATTGGTTTAAAGTGCTAGATGATAATCTCATGAGCGCGACCAAAAAGGGCTACGGTCGTTCTCTGGACACAGAACAAAACAGTCAAGAACTCTTTGACGTGTGTCGTGAGATCGTCAGCACAAAGGCACGACGATGGAAATCACTGATGCTTGACCAGATCAGCCACCCTCAAAAAAACAGCTGCAGAAGGAGATGGGTGGAAGAAATATTCAATGCTTTTCAAAGAGAAAGGAAACATGATCAAGTTCGTTCCAGACTGTGCAGGACACCTCAGATGCTGAAAAGAATTTTCATTGTTATAATTTCAGACACACGAAAAGATCTCACTCGCGCAAAGAGAGAATACTATCATATCACTGGAAATGCTGCGGAGGAAGAAAAACTCTCAGAAGACCTGAGAGATGTAATCAACACCCAAAAAGATGCTCTCGAAAAGTTTGCACACAGGCCAGAACCATACGATGCCCCATGGACAAGCACAAAGTTGACTACACATCCAATACCTAAGGGGGTAATGGCACTATTGTATAGTAGTTCCGATTCAAATTCCGAAACTGTCCAAGATATGGTACGCATGATGAACAGCGGAGCACGCACTGAGGAATTCCAAGGAGAACTTGATATGCAAAGTGCATTACATGCATCGAGATATCCTAGCAATGACTTCTTCCCCCAATACTATATGTCCAGACCTTGGGGCCCAAAGGAGCTTGATCATGGCCTAAAAAATAGCGACCTGGTAAAGATGTGCCAGGTGTTTACTCCTGTTCAAAATGTCTTGTATGGACTCAAGCGAGTGCCATGCGAGATAAAGGATTATGAAACAAAGGATGATGATGATGACGACGAAGAACATGTGGATCACAACGTGGACAGCGATGATGATAACATACGAGTGCAGAGCAGACTGAACGAATCAGCCTTCCTTCCAGAAGTTTCGCCATGTGATCTGAGTGGCCGTCAGCAGGATCTAATATGGAACTGCAGCATCCCTCTATGGTTTGGATCAATGTACTGGGCGTTCTCTGCGCCATCCGACAGTGCAAAGAAAGCAATGATTGATTATTGGCACAGCTCGTTCATCCTCTCATCGCATGGTATTAGCTCTGATGGAAGATCATTCATTGAGACTGTTGTTCCACTGTTCTCATTGCTTGTGCAGAATTATCAAGCGCAGGATCACGGTCACGGTTTACAAATGCACTTCAAAATCCAGGACGACCAAATACGAATTTGCCGTCTAGGACATATTGAACTTGAATCCTCCACCAGCCGATCAATCCAAATTGCAATCGATTTGAAAAAGCAGGGTCCAGACGGTGATAATTGGGAAGTTCTGAAAGATGTTGCAACTTCCAAGACTTTGGAAAAGCATTTCACGTATAGCGAAAATATCTTGGATAATGCAAATAATTTCGACATTCGATGCCAAATGGTTGCAAATGATACTGATACTGACTACATGGTAGTGTCTGACTCATGTTCAACTAATGAAGCAATGCATAAGGTTATCATACCTTCCTTCTTTTTGACTGAAGTGGAAAAGAATGGCACATATGCAAATGGCACATATGCACTCACGTGGCATCCTGAATACAAGAAGGGCGTGCCATGCCATCTAAAACGCGTTCTAGATTGTTACCGAAGTCATTGCATTAACACTCAAAAAATGTATTCTGACATCGCACGGCACAATATGCTGCTGCATAGACATGAGACCTTACACTCTGAACCTTCGTATCGCAGAATCAAGCACGGTCCGTACGAATCAATTTTTACTAGAAGATAAAAATCAGCGCATTGAGAATCCGAAAATGAACATCGAAGGATTTCAAAACCTCATCAGCTGTGGCTTCATCTCATGGGACATGAATGGAGTTCGAAAACCATTGAAGAATGCTTCGTGTTCTGACATATTAGATAGGCTTGGAACAGAACATCCGCCCAAAATACAGGTTCCAGACACAACAGAAGTGTTCTTTCAAGATCTTCGCCCGCAAAGGCTTAGAATCAAAGATTTCCCATCACAACCTGGTCACACCCCTGTCATATCAAGCCTCACTCAACTTAATATCGATATGAAAGACATTGATTTCATATTTGGAGGTTCTACACTAAACATGCTTGCAACTCGGTCAATCGACAAGGACACGGAATACATAGCACAGCGGATAACAGACGGACCACTTGTTATTACAAAGTTGAAAGACTATGTTCAAAACTTCTCAAACATGGGGTTTCAGTTCGAGAAATTTATCACAGGTCGCTCGATGTTAGAACCTGACAGGAAAATACGAACTGAGTCCGTTCACATCATGAATGTCAATGGATACAAGATTTTGTTCGCCGCGGAATGCGATGCTGTTGACGAAAATCACGCCCCTGTAGAAATCAAAACTCAAACTAACGCAGGAACAAAACTCATGTGGCAACTCATCTCAAGCAATTCTTCGAAGGTCATATATGGGCACGTAAGCCGAGGAAAAATTATCGACATCACATCAATGTCAATCTCTGAGATTATTGACAAGAATAGGGGAAAGTTAGATTCACAAGTCACAAACATAAACACTGCCTTAGAAAAATTGGCAGGTGCAAATGGCAACTTCGCAATCTCATTCGTCAAAACAGAGATAGTTTTAACACCATGCGACAAACATACCTTTGCACCCTCTGCTCTCGAACTCGTTCGTTGAGATGTACTATGAACGAGTTCGGCTTGAAAAACTTCTGGCAATACTGATTTAAAATTGCTAAATAATTTTTAATTGATATACTTGTTCTCGTCTTCTTTGGCACATCAGGCAGTTCTGATTTTTAAACATTAAATGATCTCCCGGGCAAAACACAGCCTCCAAAATATTTCTGATTTAATTTACAATGAGTTGAAACAAATGCTGACCTACATAATGCGAAAGAAAGCGAGTAATGAGATGAACTTGTGATATATTTCATTTGCAACCATTTGGAAAGTCCAGGTCAACACATTGATCCATTTCGATGAGCTTCCACTGAGACGAAGAAAATTGTGAACTTCCCCCTATCTCTGTGATGACTTCGACACGAAGA
>Ga0099797_100985_pt1 | contig 16228 bp, 23 predicted proteins | sample Uncmet_Sort48C_1_FD_89871 | JGI IMG/M metagenome (GOLD analysis project Ga0099797, IMG submission 89871) | Marine eukaryotic communities from CALCOFI LINE 67, Pacific Ocean - C012_Sort48C_1 | ecosystem: Environmental > Aquatic > Marine > Oceanic | place: Pacific Ocean: Monterey Bay | collected...
TTCCCGTGTGTTTCCCGTGTGTGTTATTTCACATTTTCCAGATCAAACAGGGGGGGGATTCGCGCAGGGAGCACCTTTAAAATCACAAAAAACTGAGATATCTTCAAAATGGGCCCCCGGTTTCCAAAATGAGCCTCTGAGACCCTAAAAGAACCCAAAATCATGAATCTCGATAGTGCAAGCACACAAGGTTCAAATATTATTAAATCTCGATACTGCAAGCACACGACCTCAATTAACACAAATGCTGCGAGGGTTCACTTCGGGTTTTATTCGGAGGCCCCTCAAATCTGGAAAATGTGATTGGGACCCCAAAGATATACGCCACCACAGGGTTTGGGCGTAGAAAAAATAGGGAAATGGTTGGTGTGGACGATTTGGTGGTGTATATACAAAAGCAGTTTGCATATACACCACCAAATCGTCCACACCAGCCATTTCCCTATTTTTTCTAGACCCAAACCCGGTGGTGGTGTATATCTTTGGGGTCCCAATCACATTTTGCAGATTTGAGGGGCCTCCGAATAAAACCCGAAGTGAACCCTCGCAGCATTTGTGTTAACTGAGGTCGTGTGCTTGCACTATCGAGATTTAATGATATTTGAACCTTGTGTGCGAGAAGATTGCACCAATTCGGGGGGGACGGATGGGAACAAGCAAGAACGGGAACACTTGGGACCAATACTCGTCTGGATCATCAACATCGTGGGTGAGATGTCGAAGCTTGAAAATTGAAAATGGCATAAGGGCCTGGAGGCGGATGGAAATGCGGAATGCTACTTTTGACGGAACAGGACACGAACGAATTCCAGAATCGATCATTCTGACAAGTAAGACATGTTCTATCAAAGCAATTTCGAAACGAACGCCATAAACAACACCAAATTGCGCAGACACTGTTAAAACGCTTCGACAAGCGGGTTTGGGGTCTGGGGTCTGGGGTTTAGGGCTTAGCGGTCCGGAAATTTGAAAACAAAATGTGAAACCACCCCAACCACATTGTTTTCACATGATAGGGCCCACGAGGCGGACCTGAGCCTGGTGGAAGGGGAGTGGGCATGGCCCCAAAGCCCAGGCATGGCCCTTTGTGGCCCATCATATGAAATAAATGTGAAACACACATGCACACACATGGTATATAGTCCCTCATATAAAGAACTTCTTAAACATGCATAAAAATATGCACTACATATTACACTCGTGATTGTTTACATAAACATATATTATATATATACATATGTTTGTATAGTTCCTGTCTATGTATGTTTTGTCTGCTGATCTCCTGTGTGTGCACCGAGGGCTCATTCGTAAGTGCCCATGACCTCAGCGAAATCATGCAATTGTGAGTAGCCCCTAATTTCTAATTGTGCGAAGAGTTAGAAATGAGAAGGGCCTTGTTGAGCCAGTGGGCCCGATGGGCCTTATGGGCTCCACGGCCCAGGGCAGTCCCCGTAAGGTGCGATATTAACGGCTCTTTGACGATAATTCACATAGTGAGCCAGTAGGGCAGGATGGGTGAGGTCTTATGGTTTTGAACTGATGGTGCTCTATTAGGGTGGGGTGGTTGGCACGGGTTAGGGTTTATGGTCGTAGGATCCGTCGAATAGTGGAGAATATCTCTCACCATGGGCGCCCCCCCCCACTGCTGCACAGGGGGGCCCGTCCGCCCAACTAGGCCCTCCTCAGTTCTAATTCTTCGCACAACTAGCAATCATAATGAGTCCTCTGTATACATACATGTGTGTATATATATATGTTTTCTGTTTCACCGTGTTGAAATATATATATATATATATATATATATATATATGCTTTGCTTTTGCTTTCCGCTCGTTGAAAACCAAGTTCCGTCGAGTTTGTAACGCCAGACTGCAAGGAATTAAAAGACCCACTACCAACACTCAAAGATTCACTACCGCAATCATTATTATGATGAATGTTACCCTCATTGTTTCGTGAATACATAAAATCAGACACATGCCCACTTTCATATGGCCCTGACCAGGGGTCCATATCATCTTCAATGAATTCAAAAGCATCGCATTCACTGTCAAGTGTTGATATAGTGTGCTTTCCACATGTATGTTTATTGTTGTTGATATTGCATGACCCAATTAGGGGATACCTGATATAACTACTGTCATATATTATTCTGTCCGTGCTGGAAGCAGCCGCATCCTTGGGCATGGAGTAAAACCACTCCGATGTGTCAGCCCACGGAGCAAAAAGGAAATGATAGAGAAGCGACGTCCAAGTGAATTCACTTTCCATTCTAGGACAATGGTCCAGCGATGGCTGACCAAAACATATATATGTGTCATACTATATTGTGCTATGATTGTATGATGTATTACATATGTCTAATATATTTGCAATCTCGTTCCACGAGACATATTCTTGGGTTTCCAACCCGTTCAAATTCTGAGGCATGCATATGTACGAATAATATGGGTCCCATTCAACTGGAGGAGGTTGTTTGTGTGTGAGCCTATGTGTTATATGACGATTTGGAGGGTAAACAAATCCAACCACCGTGCCTCTGGCACCGGTGGAGTGACTGCAAGGAGTTTTAATACACTTAACTTCGTTGAATTGCTTTAAGGGACTACATAAGCTCGGGGCTTGATTCTTCTATTTTAAGATTGATTTGGGGGGACCCGTTTGGTATCGTACAAATTGGGGTTTCGTCACAAAAGTCTGGTAAACGGATTTATGCGAAATGCATTTAGACCCACAAATATGCATACGAACTCGGTGTTGCGTTTGGGGGGAGAGAGAGAGAGAGAGAGAGAGAGAGAGAGAGAGAGAGAGAGAGAGAGAGAGAGAGAGAGAGAGAGAGAAAAAATTAGAGTAATCCATTTGAAACCACAAACAATGGGTCCAACTCATAATTGGGACGCTTTATTGTGTGCTTTTCACTTTTAAAAATCAATTTCGTCTTAAAAGTTTTCAAAAGTCAGATTTTGCGAATAAGATGGCAAAGTGACCATCAAAGTGACACCAATGATCCCCGAAGGCGTCCCAATGGAGCCCCAAAGGCGACAAATGGAGCCCAATGACGCCTCAGAGGCGCCCCAATGGAGCCCCAAAGGTGACAAATGGAGCCCCAAGGGCTGTCCAAAGGCACCCAAGGCAGCCCAAGGGTCCCCAAAGACCACCATAATGGCGTCCTTTAGGTGTCAACACCCTCATTTTTTAATGTACCAAGCGGCATTTCAAACATAAGCTTCACAACATCGCGCTAGTGATGCCCTTTATGCGCGGCTTTTGTTTTTGCGTCAACCGGTGGCCCTCAGCGCCCGTGTTGTTTCTGTAGTGTCCTTTCCTCGACCCTGGTGCTTGATCTTTGGCCCTTGGCTGCCTGTGCCTCCTTCTTCGTGTCTTTTCCAGGCATGCGGCTCTGCCTTTGTATAGCAGTTCCCGTCTTGAACCCGCAAATGCTTGTTGTTATTCTCTGGTGTATCCAGATCGTTGGGAGGGTCTAATATAGGGCTTTAGGCTGCAATATTATGGTAGTGTCACTTATTTTATTGTACCAAGCAGCTGTCCGCATGTCAACTTTTTGATTTGCACTGTTCTCTGTCAAAAGATGGAGTCCAAACTGCATCTACCTACGGAAAGATACTTGGCACCTTCATCAGAGCGTACTGGACAAAATACGACACATTACTTGTAGTAATATATGGCAAAAATACAACCATTCAAGTAATATTAAAGAATTCACATGATCATGTATATTTATTATATTCTGGGGGGGCGGGGCCGTGAAACTCATACGAAATCTATAATATTAATGAAATGGCCGTATTAGTGCCGTATTATCGTTGTATTTCCCAGAAATTGCTGTCTTGTCAATGCTCAACACCAATCGAATTTTACAAATCCAGAGTAACGCAGTAACACATATCACCTCAATTGGAATCCGATGAAGGGTTGAGAGCTATGCGGCTCATCGTTCAGATCTGACAAAAGTTCGTGCCGAGGTCACAGGTGTGAAAAGTGAGTTGCACAAATTGCAGGCGCTAAATTTCATGTGCTCCCTATGTAGGCACTTCACCCCTAACACAGATTAAGAAATTTACTTCGATCGAACAGGTTTTGAAGCCTGTCGAAGGAGTGCCTAGAAATAAAAGTCTTAATAGGTGCTCGTGAATAAGAGTTATTGACAAGTTTCAGATCCAGCAGGAATGGCTTGCATACTTCTCCGGGATCGAAATCAAGCATCCGCACAAAATCAATGTATTGGCAAAATGAAAATATGAACATGTGTTAGGATCTATTTGGCCCCAATGAGTTTCCCAACAGCGGGTCCTCCAGAGCTAAAGAATTGCATGCCAGTTCAGTGGATTGGCGTTGGCTAGGTTCTAGACCAGTCGTGGCAGATGTGTGAGCCAAAAACATGCCATGACTATGCCGATATATTCTACAGCAATGGATAGAAGAGGGGCCGCGGCCCCTGGTGTTGGCATGGTGGGCATGGTGCTGGCATGTCCATGTTTGGCTTTGGAAAAGCAATTGTTTTGGGAATAGCTTATTTGGTGTGAGCACCGAATCGAAGGTTGGGGAAGAGATTTCGTCTTCAAGTGAGTTCAAGTGAGGTTTAGTGAGTTCTAATGAGTTTTAGTGAGTTGTAGTGATTCCTACTGAGTTCAAGTGAACTCACGTGAGTTCTAATGAGTTCTAGTGAGTTCTAGCGAGTTCAAGTGAGTGCAAGTGAGTCCTAATGGGTTCAAGTGTTTTCAAGTGACTTCTAGTGGGTTCTAATAAGTTCTAGTGAGTTCGAGCGAGTTCAAGTGAGTTCAAGCAAGTTCTAGAGAGTTTTAGTGAGGTCTATAGAGTTCTAGTGCGTACTAGTTAGTTTTAGTGAGTTCGAATGAGTTCACGTCAGTTGTATTGAGTTCTATTGAGTTCAGTGGGTCCAAGGGAGTTCAAGGGAGTGTAATGTTGGTTTTCAAGCGAGTTCATCTGACCTCCCTTTTCCCCCAATTCCCCTATCAAACTCTAGATGGTTTCATCGGTACTTGACCATCTAGGACGCGTGTGAACATTGGCAATTGTAGGCAGATCACAAGGAGACAGCCTCAAGCATTTTCCATTCGAACCGCCAGATGTCTACAATTGTTTATGACACAAAGAGCAATCTAGAGAAACACATAGGCCCGCTTTGTAAAACTACAATATTGGAACGGGAACATATGCAGGAATCACCCAGACAATGACAGTTATACAATGATGCAATTATGCAACATATGAGGATTCATATCTGAGCGTCCGAAGCAATTGTGTTCGAGTTTGTTAAAAAAATGACCGATTATGTAGGGAACCAAATTGTGTTGCCAGGCCGGCCGGCCGCCGCCGCCCGCCGCCCGCCGCCCGCCGCCCGTCCGCCGTGCGCCGCCACGGCCGGCCGGCTTGGGCCCGATGGGACCTCATGGGTCCCCATGAAGGTTCATGGTTTGATACTGTGGCGGCCGGATTATGTAGGATCCGCCGGATTTTTTCGGGCACTCACATATGAAGAATCTATGGCAGCATCTTATAAATTTTATGGCATTCGCAATGTTCATATGTCTCCCAGTAGTTTGTCATGTCTGCAGCATAGGTGTGACCCCACAGGACCTTTGGGCCAATCGGCTCAAACAGATTACACAAATATACTTGTGTGGCAGCTTGAAAGGAGTTCTATGCTATTTAATTCGAGTTTGAGGTTCCAAGGTTTGAGGCAGGTGTGGGGAGGTCGAAGCCCTCCATCATATCCCACAGAGGGGAATGTTGGGGGTGGGAGAAGCCCCCCGGCCACGAAGGTATTTACAGGAATGTTTAGAGTTACCGCTTACGGTAAGCAGAAGTTAAAAACGAATCCGCGTACGGTAAGGCTGCGGTGAACAACATATATGCGCCTGGCTTATGCTAAGCAAGACCTGCTTGCCGCATGTCGTCTTGAGACTTGCCTTCTTACATTGAGAATGCTTTTTTTTCAAAAAGGCCGCGGAGATTCACAAGGTTTCGAATGCAATGACTTTCATGCTGAGATCTTTATAATCATGCCGTTTGGTGAAGAGAAAATTCCAGTAGGTTTTGTCCACAGCTTTGGCATTACAGTAAGTGGTAATGAAATATTGAGACCGCGCTAAGCGGTAAGCAAATCTTAACTGTTTCCATTTCAAAGAGGTGTATATATATATCCCCCATGTAAATTTTGTGTCTTGCTCGTGAATTGCGAACTCAAGCAAGCAGACACCACCAATACCGTGCAATTTTTTGGGACAAAATCAGCCTAATCTGATTCTAATGTTTATTTTACGGATCAGGGGAGCAGTCTAAAATAGGAATACTGTCTGTAAAAAAACATATATGCCAAATAGATGCCAAATACACTGCCAAAGTATGACATCTCCATGAATGTTGACATTCATTTCATATATACTTTCATACTTTGGGCATGTTCTGGGGACGGCGGGGACGGCCCCACCCCCCTGCGACCCCACCCTCCACACTATACAAATATATGCAACATTTATTTTGAAAATCATAATGACTCTTCAATTTTCTGAGTTATCATAAGTTTTCGTTATATAATAGCAAATCCAACAACTCCATTAGGTTCAGCGTTACAAGATCGCCCGCTGGTTGTGAAAAATGATTGCTACATCTGGCTGTGTCATGAAGACTAGGAATACAAGTCACAAATGTTTTGAAACTTACTCGAAGGTGTGCAATAATCCTTCCGCCAGATTTAATAATCCTTCCGGCTGGCCTGGAGGGCCCCGGGCCCGGGCCCGGGCCCAAAATTGGTGCGCGGAGCGTCCCCGGGCCCGGGCCCCGGGCCCGGCCCCAAGGGCCCATGGGGCCCATGGGCCCCATGGGCCCCTTGGGCCCCATGGGCCCCACGGGCCCCTTGGGCCCCATGGGCCCCATGGGCCCCATGGGCCCCATGGGCCCCATAGGGCCCCATGGGGCCTTTGGGCCCCATAGGCCCCCAGTGCCCGGAAGGATTAATAAATCAGCCGGAAGGATTATTGCACAACTTTGAGTACATGTTTGAAGTAGCGCCATATGATTTTCAGACAATTTCCGTTGCATGCTTGCACTTTGCGGGGATTCCCAAGTTGGGTATCGGCCATACCACATGCAACTTATAATTGCAGGAGGACAGTTATTAGTTGTAATTGTCATATGTGTGCTCATATATGTTTCATTTTAGGGGAGTTCCATAAAGGTTTATTTTCAATGCCGCCAGATATTTCAAGGCTTGCTCGAGAAGGACAAACTAAATTCAGCCGAGCACAAATTGCTGGAGGAGCCCAAATTTCAACAATAATAAGCAGGGAATGATAGGAAGCAGACGTCACGGGAACAATTGCGGTCAGCACGGGAGAAACTTCGACACGGTGCTGCAAATGCCTCATACATACAAGTACATTTTTTACATTCAAGTTTGTGACGATTATACACAATCTCATCCAACGAATCCAATATCTGGTCATACACAACGTCCCTAGGGACCCGGACCTTATCGGAAGCGAAAGCCTTCGACATGGCATCAGCTAGATGATGTGAACCTGCAAAGTTTTCACCAGACAGAAACTGATAATCACTCGAAGAGCGCCGGTTAGTGGGTATGAATGCATGAGCACTGTCACAAACAACACGTGAAACCTGATCAACATGACTTAGCAAAGGGGACACCAAGCATGTGTCTCAACTGCATGTGGATACTTTCGCGACAAATGCACTGAATGGATGGTCTCACCAGAACAATCGCGGAATGTGCCTTCGGCATCCTCCGCAAAATGCGCTCTCTCATGTCCCATGGCTTGACTAGCAGCTTGAGCCTGCTTCAGCACACTATCTGGAACGGGAGCTTGGTCAGAAACATAGGCTAGGCTCTCATGGGACCCACCAACACAGACTGATTGTCACCAACCGCTAAATACGATGTGAGCAACCGATCTCGAGCAACAAGTTTTGGACACTCGATAATACTCATCCCAGGGGGACTCATCACGAATCCAGCCTCCCTCCGAGTCTCCGCGGTCAACAAACTGCATTGGGGCAGCAACCGGCCCAACTACATGTGCATACTCAGTAGACGTAAGGCGGGACTTGGCCCCGACCCCAGACTTGAGCATAGGAAAAGACATATCTAAATGCCGAAGCTCGATCGGAGACTTGTCAAAACCAAACCCAAGCTTAGCCAACGTAGGCGCGCCAATCATAATTGGCTCATTAACGCTTCTGATTTCAGCGAAGTTCAGGCTACGCTCTGCAAGCAATGGGATTTGTCTGGTTACCAGTAATCCTTTGACAAGTAGGAGCACTATCAACATCCTCACCTACAACACAAGCACCCTTGGTGCGTTCATGCTTCCAAATTTCATCAGCAAGCTCGGAACTAATGACTTTACGGCAAGCACCACTATCAAACAGGCAAGAGAAGCGTGCGTCACCAATCCAAATATAGCACCTGCTACTCCAACCCGCCTGCAATTCACAACCCGATAATTGCTCGGTTCACGACGGAACACTCGGATCAAAACCTCATGTGGAACCGAGACTACCAACTTCTACCCCAAAGACTACACTCCCGACCCCCTGGATCAGGTATGCATCTTGGTGCAAGTCATAGCCAACTCCCACAGGCGCAAGCCAAACAAAGACCAATATCGCCAACAAAGGGCGCTTCAACTGGAACAAGCGTAGGCCACTAAAGGCATGTGTATATATAATATATATGTATACATATATATATATGCTGTGCTTTTGTCTTTTGATTTTTTTGTATAGTGCTGTTGAGCTCTTCAATGGTGATGTCTTCTGTGTTGTATTGTTCCTGGTTCGTTCTGATGAGTTGTCTGGTCTCTCTTGTTCCTGTTATGTCTCTCGCTGCTTTTCCCCATTGTTTTGTTTTTAAGTAGTTTGCTGCTTCTTGTGCTCTTTGTCCCCAATGTACGTGTTTTCCTTGTGTGTCTGTTCTGTGATACGGTTGTGGTGCATATGTGCTTTTGAGTCTTTTGATTCCTAACCATCTGTCTCTGATGTCTTGTTCTTCTTTTAGTGTGTCTATTAGGTAGTCTCTTTTGTTTTTTGTTAGCTTTTTCTAAATTGTTTGTCTTTTTCTGCAAATGCTGCTATGTCTTTGTCTTTTGTTGCTTGCTTTCTTCCTTCTAGGATTTGTTGTGTTTGCAATGAGTATTGTGTTTTGTATTCTGTTTTCTTTTTTAGTGGGAGTGTGTTTTTACATTGTGTCATGAGGTTTTGTGTGATTTCCCATCTAATTGTTTGGCTTAGGTGCCTCCAACTAGGAGTCCCCCTCGCCCTTGGTGGGGTATGTGTCCTTCCAACTAGGTTGGACCCCCCACCTCCCACTGTGTCTGGAGCTTCTTCCGACCCGGGGTTGTCTCCTGACCGTGGGGGAGATGTGTCGTTGTGTTGTGGGTTTTGTTCTGTTGTGTTCATTGTTTCCCTAATCTCATCTAGTATTTTGGGTTTTTTTGTTCCATTCGAGTTTGTCCTCTGTGTTTATTTCTCTGTATATTTTCCTGCTTTGCTTGTTTTTGCTCTGTATTGCTTTTAAGTTTAGCTTCATGTCTGCCCTTGTGGGTTGTGGTCTGATTGGATATTTGCTGTATTGTCTGCTTCTACATTTTTACAAATGTTTCTCCATCTTCTTGTGATTAGTATATAGTCTAGTTGTTCGTGTGTCTGTCTGGTTGGTTCTACGTCCCTCTCTGTTCCTGGTTCTCTATATGTTGCTATTTGTTCGTCTGTTTTGGGAAATTGTATGTTCAGTACTATTAATTGGTGTTCTATGCACAGGTTTAGAAATAGTGTTCTGTTCTCCATTACTCCTTCTCCTCTTGTTGATATGTTTGTGTTGTTTTTGTCAAACATATGCATTCCTATATGTTCTCTTTCTGTTCCGTTGCATTTTTTTGTATCCTTACATTCATGTCTCCCATTAGTATGACTGGACCTTTGCTTTTGTTTTTCTTAATTATTTGGCTTATTGTTGTATATGCTTTTTCTTTTTCTTGTGTTTCTCTTGCAGCCATCGGTAGGTGTACTCCTATTATGGTTATTGGGACTGTTGCTTTTATCTTGATGTATATGGTTCCATCATCTATTGGTTCTATGTCCTCTATATATTGTACCCAGCTATTTCTTATTGCTATTGCTACCCCATCTGTATATTCTGGCTGTTGTGTTCTTTTTTTGTGTTCTTTCTATTCGTCTTCGTTCTTTGGCTTCTTTGCTTGTCAATCCTCTTTGTGTGTTTATGTTTTTTGTGTCTTGTAAGGGGGGAGGGTGTGTGTGGGTTCTTTGTTTGGTCTCCTCAGGGGTTGCCCCCGAGGCGGACCCGCCCCACCTTGGAAGGTGTTTCGTTGTGTGTGTTGTTTCTTCTGCTTTGTGTGTGTTTGGTTTTCTTGAGGTGTTGTGTGGTTGGCTGTTGTGTCTGTTGTCTGTGGTGTATCGTAGGTTGTGTTTGTGTGTGTGTGTGGTTGTGCTTTTGTTGTGGTTATTTGTGTCTGTGTCTGTGTCTGTGTTTGGCCTGTTGTGTCTGCGTTGGTTGTCTGTGTGGTTTTGTGGTGAAGTCTGTTTGTTTTGGGTGCTCGGGATGCTTCCTCCAACTAGGAGTCCGCTACCCGGCGGTTTTTGACAGCTTCCTCCAACTAGGAGTCCACTGCCAAAAGAGTGGTCGATGTTTCTCTCTAGGAGTCCGCTACCCGGCGGTTTTTGACAGCTTCCTCCAACTAGGAGTCCACTGCCAAAAGAGTGGTCGATGTTTCTCTCGGGCCCTTCCCAACTAGGGTTGGGCCCATTTTCTTAGTTTGTTGTTCTTCCATTTGTCTTTGTTTTGGAATTCGTTTTCCCACCCGGCCGGTTTTCCCGTGTTTTTATTCCAATTTTGTTTAAACCATGTTTTTATTTGTTCCGGGCTTAGGTTTTCCTTCAGATCTTTTGTGATTTCATGTTTTCTGAAAGTTGGAATTATCATTTTTTAGTTTTTGGGGGTGTTTGGGGACGCAATTTCAAAAAATCAGCTCTATTAATTGTGGTATTGAACCCCCTCTCGGCACTTATATCTAGTATTGTTTATATTACTTATATTTGTTATCTCCTCCTTATATGTGTCCCTTAAGTCTGGATTTAGGGTCTTTCCATCGCGCGGCATCTCGGAAGAACTTTTGCTTGTCGATGTTGCGAGGCTTGGCGGTAATGAGCGATTGTGGAGTGTTTTTGTGTCTGTAGCTGTGGCTGGTTGGGTCAGTTTTATTCCCGATTCCTATGTTTTTGCATTTGTGTGGCGTTTGTTTCGTCGAATTTTGCGGTATTATTGGGACCACTTGTGCACTCATTTCCGATGGCTGGCAACCCCCTATTTTTCACAGCTTCCGCCCTTTGGCGGTGCTGCAATCTCCATTTGTGTGCATCCTCACTTTGTAAAGCACGGCCTCCGCGGGCAATGCCTCATAGATTTTGTCTTCCAGGGCGCGCTTAAGTGTGTCTGCCACCGAGTCCCTGATGAAAATGTGCAAGGTGAAGTGAGGAATGTTGGGTGACCCCCACACAAGGATCTCGTTGTTCTGTTTGATGGCAAATTGTCCCTCATTATTCGGCCAGAAGATCTGTGGCCTTTTCGCACCTGGGGCAGTTTCTCCTTTCTTCGGCCTGATGTTCAAGTTTAGCGCCCGCAGGCACTCGACACTGGTTGCATGCTCACAAACCCGGGCCAGTTGGCCTACCGGGTGACTCAATAACTTTTGTGCCTGTGTCTTCCCCAGAAAAGCGTTGTAGGAGTCCCTTTTGAAGTGAGCTCTGACCTTATCTAACAATTGTGGTGTCAAACTGGAGGCTTTCGCCAAGATGCCGAAGACCCCGCCCAGCAAGCCGGTTTCCGAAATGAGTTCTCCCACTTTCGAGTCCGTGACCATAGATGCCTCAAACCTGTTTTTCTCCTCTATGAAGGTTGGCATTCTCACCTCTTTGTGCTTCGCAACAATTATGAGGCGTGATTCCTGGAACTGCGCATTCTTGATCAGGTTCTGCACGAGCTGGCTTGTTGTGTGCTTCATCGCCTCAACTTCTCCTGTCAAACCTCCGTCCCATTTGTCCTCTTCTCCAATTTTGGCCTCCAAAGTTGCAAGCCGTTCCCCAAACTCATCCTCAACCTCCATGTCCGTAGTGTTACCCTTGACTTTGAGCTGCTTCATCCACCGAGTCTTCCACGTCCTTTCTTTTCCTCCTCTCTCGCTCCAAGTCTGCCGTAAGGTTCTCCACTTCGATTTCCATGTTTCGCTGACGAGCTTCTGTGTGTGGCTCCTTGTATGGCTGCTCGCTCATCCGTTTCAGAAAGTCGTTCCCCGCTGCTTCCTGTGCTCCTCGATCTGGCGATGGTGACTTAGCAGGTCTTTCCTCGAGCTGCTCTGTTCCTGCTCTCTTTCGCTATTCTTCGCTCAACAATTCCCTGTCTTCCGATGCCGGCACTGGCACCGCACTTGGGATGGGCAACTCTGCCGCCAACTCGCCATCGGCAGCCATGGCTTTTGTTCTTTATCGGTGCTTGATGTGCCTGGCGAGCACACAAGCTGATGCGAATGCGGTGCAAGCAATTGCAACACACACACACACACCCTGACTTTATCGGGCTATTGAAACCTCGAACCCAAGGGGCTTACTAATGCACAAGTCCACTAATGTTAGTCCTACTGGACTGGGAAAAAGCATTTGATAAAGTAGACAGAACAGCCATGATGGAAACCCTACAAAGAATGGGAGTAGACGAAAATCGTACGAATCATAAAAACACTATATAGAAAAACTAGGTTCATAGTAGAAATAGACGGAACACAATCACAATGGGAAGAGCAGGAGACATGAATCAGACAAGGATGCCCACTATCACCATACCTCTTCCTAGTAGTAATGACAGCTATGTTCGAATACATACACATGAGACTAGATGGGCAAATGGCAATACAAAGAGTGCCAGGAACCAACTTCGATGAAGTAGTATATGCAGACGACACAATTTGCATAGGAACAGACACCAGGAAACTAAACCAACTCCTAAAAGAAATAGAAGAAGACAAAAGTATAGACTCATACTAAACAAAAATAAATGTGAAGCAGTCACTAATATACCAGGAGCTAACATACATTTCGCAGATGGAACCAAACTAATTAAAAAACAGAAGTAAAGTACCTAGGCTGCATGCTAAACGAAAAGGGAAACACAAGGACGGAGCTAGGAAAAATAATCTCAAATGCAATGATCACACTCAAAAAACTAGACCTATTTTGGATACACAGCAGCTGCCCGATTAAATTCAAATTACTGGCAGTAGACACAGTCATCAGAAGCAAAGTACTTTATGGAATGGACACCGCACAACTAAACGAAACAGAACGACACGAACTAGAAGTATTCCAGCTAAAAACAATAAGAACAATACTAAACATGAAAATACCTTTACCAACAGAGCAAACACAAATGAGAAGGTATACAGAGAAGCTAATGAGAAACTCGCCCAAGCAAACCCAAACAACACAAAGGAAATCATACCATTCCACCTAGCCTACCAAAAGCTCAAAATGAAAAAAAATAGTCAACGCACTAACAGACAAAGGAGGGATAGCAGATAAACTCACATTCCAGAGCGGCATAAAAAACATGGAAATACCTAAACAGAAGGCTAGGCAGACCAAAATACGAATGGGCACAACAAAGCTTGCAACAAATATGGAAAGACATCAGACAGACAGACCCAACAAACAGACCTACACAGTACAACGAAAACGACACAGACACAGAAAACATTATCAGACAGATAGCACAAAACTGGAAAGACACGGACCACATCAAAAAACACTGGCAACCCCTGTAGCTTGGGGCCCGGGATTAGCCCGGCCCCCCACCCGGCCTTGACCCCGAAGTGGGAAAGGGCAACGGCTGACAAAGATTGTGGTATAAAACTCCTCTCGGCACTTATGTGCGGTTGCCCGCATGTACTAGCAAAAATACACATATATATATATTTGTACAATTTGTACAAACACAAGTTAACATGCAACATCAACTTGACATGCATAGGACATGCAGGCAAACTAGAGAACGGAGTATCAAAGCTATCAAGTGGCAACAGATGAGACTCGTTTTCATACTTCGCAACTTCTTCTTTGTTTAAATTAGGTAGTTAGTGAATCTATCAATACACGGTGACTCAAGGCAATCTTTAACCACCTCGGCTTCGCAAGCGCATGGACAAGAAAGTGCAACACCCTCTAGATGCTCCTCAGTACATGGGCAAGTTACACCAGTATCCGATAAACACTCATGAAACACTTCAAACAAGTTTAAATCACAATGACAACCAAGACTTGAGCCAAAATGGCTATCAACAATTGCATCACAATGCAAACACGTACATGTCTGACCCACCGACGTAACATCATCAAGACAACAAACCACATCTCTGCAAGAAACACACGAGTCAATCCCCACAGGACTAGAACCACACAAAGGCATAAACACAACAGGCAATCCATTGGGCACACGTAACGACGAGTCATCCTCAGACTCCTCCCCGCCGTCCGACTCCTCGGGGCCGTCGCCTGTGATATAGGAGCGGTATGCCCTTTCCAAAGAGCATTGCTCTAGCATATGCAATCAAAACAACAAACAGAGTACAACTACAGCCAAGGAAGAAGGACCGGTAATCTACATTACAAAGGGTCCGGCAAACTGATGGCTCGGCTACAGGACTAAAGACATCTACCTCAGAAACCCTTCCGCAAGAACTCCTGGCTCTCAACGTCGCTGTGCTACCACATGACTTTCACTATAAGCAAGTGTGGCCACCGCACACGTCACAATGAACACACTGGCAACGACTGCACCAAACCACATCACGAACACTTATAGGGCGAAACTGCCCGCAACTATTGCAAACGCCACTCACCTGGACGACCTGGAGTGGTCTGGGACTCTGTCAACATAACAGCATGTGCATACGTTGTCCACTCGGGATCCCCAACACCGTCCGCCGATGCCGATACCGGATTAGTTGAAACTGCGAAAGACGAATCAACCGAGGCCGGGCTCCAAGGAACGACCGGTCCGTTGTGCCTCGCAAGTACCTCAGCCGTCATGTTTGTAGGGTAAGGCCGCTCATCGGCCGATTCCGTGTCCGAAGTCAGCTCACCTGCACCTGTGGAGCTAGGAAATTCTTGTGCATAAGGGTCATTACCGATAAAATCCTTAACATAATGCATTGCCGGAACATCAAACTCACGCTCGGGCCCGCGGTCACTTAAACCACTTGACGCAGCCTCTGGGTCATGTCCCGTGCTGAAATTAAAAGGATCAAGCAATGCAGAATCGGAACACTCACGCAATACTGATATAACCCATCCCTAAACCTAGCGTCGCCAAAACCACCAAGCTCAAGACCTCCTTCAACAAGATCACGCATGGCACCATTGTTCTCCTGTTCCTCGCACCCAGTTTCCTCGTTAATGGCTTCAAGGGCCGCCTCTTCGCGTCCAAGTCCGTCCTCGAAGGTTTCCTCAAGACCTTCTCCGGACTCGTCCTCGGCACTGCCTCCGCCGGCACTGCCAATACGACCACCGCGCGCCCGGCCCATACCCCGACTACGGCCGTTAGCCTTACCACCATCTTTGGGACAACTGGACGTGCGTCCGCCACCACGAGAACCACCGGCACCTCCACAGCTTGCGCCACGCCCCAAGCCTTGTTTAGCGCGCAAGCTAAGATGGCCACAGATTTCGTGCATCGACATTCTACCTTGCCGGTCATCCACTTAGAACGAGCCTTGGCTTAAATGGCGGCCTTGCGGTCATAGCCCGGCCTCACTCGAGCTTCCCCGTCCGGGCACTCACCAGGTTTGTGTCTAACCTCTCATGTTGAACAAACGGTGCAAGCCTTGAGCTCCTCAGCGCTAGGCCCATGTCTATTTCTGCCAGGAGACTTGGCGGGATTGCCATAGGCACTCCCCTGTCGGATGTCAGTTAAACCGGCGAGGCCGTCCTGTCCAGCTTTGGGTACAGCTATGTCCCGTCGCATCGTCTGAGCGTAACGTAACATGCAGTTGTGCCACTCGAGGTACCGGGAGCATCAACGCCACATGCAGTTGCGCCACTGAGCGTTACGGGGAGGGGTCTCTCTAGACTTCAAGAAAGCATACAAGGGTTACCTTCCTCTACC
>Ga0099797_100986_pt1 | contig 16207 bp, 12 predicted proteins | sample Uncmet_Sort48C_1_FD_89871 | JGI IMG/M metagenome (GOLD analysis project Ga0099797, IMG submission 89871) | Marine eukaryotic communities from CALCOFI LINE 67, Pacific Ocean - C012_Sort48C_1 | ecosystem: Environmental > Aquatic > Marine > Oceanic | place: Pacific Ocean: Monterey Bay | collected...
TAATGATAACAAAATAATGTATTCTTATGACAAAAACAATGTACAAAGCGGTACGCAACTTAGTTTTAATAAAAAAAATATGCACAGTTTTAGCGATGCAGAATAAATGTCTCTAACATTGTTTTTAAACACTTTTGGCTCTTCAACAAGGGTAAAATGAGGTATTTCAAAATATAGAAGTTACTACGTAATAATAATAATTTACAAACGTTAACATCACTGATTATATTACACTACTAAATCATGCTAAAAGTTGGAATGCGTTTCATTTGTCTGATCGCCTTGATCTATTACTAGCAGTTTTTCATCCATCGCTGGGACATTTTTATTAAATTGAGTCTTCTCTATCATTCCTCTGCCTAATTTGTTTTCTCTTTTTTTCTTTCTTATTAGCATTCCTCTTACTCTGCTTTGAATTGCTTCGGCCGCTTTATTCATTTCTTTTACTCTATCATCGATCGACAAACCATTTAATGAATTTATAGCCTCTGCACCATGTAAAATAGTTGGAACTTGCCGTAGAATGGTATCTAATAATTTCTTAGTCTGCAATGTCACAGGTGTAGGGAAAACCAAATAAATAACTCCAACGCATTCTTTTCTACCTGGTCCAACATTGTTAAAAATCGGTCTGCATAATAATGGTAACTTTGTATCTAAATCAACATTCATATTGAAATATTCGTTGTTATATGCAGATGGGCATTCAATTGTCAGCCCAGTCATTGCCACGCGGATTGCAATGCTTTCCGAATCCGATTTTAATTCCCAACATAAACGTTTCGGCGATGTACCCTCTTTTTTCCTTTCAGCTTCTACCTTTCTTCGTCTCCAACCTATATGGTCGACGCACATGCGTCTTACGGTACGATTTTCGTGTATCATTTGCAGGTGCCGTACGAGGGCGTATTCGTTTATTACTGTTGTCTCTTCGTGAATTATTAATATGATTATTGGCCCGGAATGATTTGTAATTTATACTGCCTGTTGGTGAACGTAGTAACCGTGTCAATTGGTTAGAACTTAATAATTTGGGTTCATCTTCTATACTATTAAGAGATTCTTTTCGCCGTCTTTCATTCTCACTTTCTTTTCTGCGCATTTCCCTCCGCCGCCTTAATGGAGTTGCCGTTTTCGGTCGATTAGAATCTATTTTCATTTCATCATTTGACACATCAATTGGCACACGCTTCCGATCGATGTATGCAGATGCTGGTCTCATAATATGTCTATGTTACGGTTACGAAAAAGATATAAAAATAGCATATACGCGTTATGTATGTACTTTGTATTTGCTTACGAATGTATGTGAGCTATACGCGATGATGGTGATGAAAAAAAACATAGAAGTATGTTTCCATTAACAATTTGCAGCAGCTCTACGTGTGGCACTCATATAACAACATTGTACCACACAGTTTTTGACTCTACCACATTAATACATAATAAAGACATATGACATATGGCCTATAATTAATACAAAATAGTATATTTTTCTATTATTTCGTCCTAACGATAATATACATTAAACCTTAAATATATTCCCGCGTTGCTCAACTGGCCCCTGTGTTCCATATGGTATACTCGGGCCGTACCTACGCTGCCTGAATGAAATACCTTAACTAGGGGCTATAGACGTCACAAATATGGTGAGACTACGTAGATTGATTCGATCAACTCCATCCAATTGAACTTTGTCATCCTGAACTCGATAAGCAATGGATGGTATATGTTGATGGAAGTGTATTGCCATTATATTCTTTGGAATGAAGTCACAAGAGGACAAGTTGACTCCATCAGTTATTCCTATCAGGTTGGTGTTAGAGTTGCAATACAATTACTATTATAATACTGTGTTGTTTTTATCCTCGTTCTTTCAGCAGCAGTTGTTTATGGGTGGTTGATTGTTGTTGTAGTTGTTAATCATTGCAATATTATTATTTTATTATTATTATATTTATTATTATTATTATATTATTATTATTACTACTGCAGATGATATTATTATTTCTTCTCTTCTTCTGTGCAACCTTTGATGCGAGTGGATGGTAGGAACAGACTTTCGATTTTAGTAAAGAAGATTACGTATCAATACATACAATATACATAAATACACGAATATATAGTCTTATACATAGTCTATATATACACAGCAAAACATATTAGAATAATGTCGATTTGGTCCACTGTACCAACTGCGCCACCAAATGTTATATTTAATTTAAACACGCTATACAAAAACGACTCAGATACCAGAAAGCTAAACTTAGGTGTTGGTGCGTATCGCGATGCTGAAGGCTCGCCATATGTATTTGAAGTGGTGAAAAAAGCGGAGAAAGCATTGTATGATGGTTTGCAAAGTAACAAACTAAACAAAGAATATTTGCCTATACGCGGTGATGATAACTTTGCAGAATGCGCAAAAGCCTTACTATATGGTGCTGATAGCGTTGCCCTGAAAGAAAACCGTATTGGCTCAGTACAATCCATTTCTGGCACTGGTGCGTTGCGTTTGGCAGGTGAGTTTTTATCGAAGTGGGGCGGCAAACCAACGATTTATTTATCCAATCCAACTTGGGGAAATCATGCCACTATTTTTAAAGGTGCCGGTTTGGACGTTGAAACTTACAACTACTATGATCCAGCAACACTAGGTGTGAACTATAAAAGCATGATTGCATCTTTAGCAAGCGCACCACAAGGAAGTGTTATCTGTTTGCATATGTGTTGCCATAATCCTACTGGTGCGGACCTGTCGCAAAATGAGTGGAGGCAATTGGCCGATTTCATGGAAAAAAAATAAATTGATTCCAATGTTTGACTGTGCGTACCAAGGTTTTGCCACTGGTGATGTTGATGCCGATGCATTTCCTATTCGCCATTTTGTATCACGTGGTTTTGAATGTATTAGTTGCCAAAGTTTCAGTAAAAATATGGGGCTCTACAATGAACGTGCAGGGCTTGTTAGTTATTGTACAAAAGATTCAAAGTCAGCAGCTGCTGCAAAAAGCCAATTGGAAATTATTGTACGACATATGTACAGTAACCCACCAGCACACGGTGCATGGATTGCTGGCCATGTATTATCAAATTTAGGTGCGGAATGGAGACGTGAATTGGCTGCAGTAACTGGACGTATTATTTCGATGCGAGAAGCTTTACAAAAAGAATTAATTAGGATTGGAACACCTGGCGGCTGGGATCATATTACCAAGCAGCAAGGTATGTTTTGCTTTTCAGGTTTAAACAAAGCTCAAAGTGAGGCAATGATTAATCAACATCACATTTACATGTTGAGCAATGGACGTATCAATTGTGCTGCATTAAAACCTGGTGATATAGAATATCTTGCAGCATGCATTAAAAATGTGCTTGTTACAAAAGGTGCAGGGGCATTGTAAGTTCATATATGTATATATGATCAAGGTTGTTGATTTTTTTGCATTTGGTATGTTTTTTTATGCGTAACAAAACGAATTCTGACCAAATGTTTAATACTAATTCTTTTTTGTTTTCCGTGTGTCGAAATTTTGTCAAACGTAGAATATAATAACATAAAATATGAAAAATAGATTTCTGATATGTAAATGAAATATATATCATATATGATATCATATGATATCATAAGCTTATCACAAAACACGTACGAAGTATTTTTATACTCGTAATTTTTTCGTCATTTTTAGCACTGTGTGAATAATCATAAAATATACAAAAAGCTGTGAACTAGAAACTGAGTCTTCAATTATAATTCACCCTCTCAAATATGAATATTAAAATTTTATTAATACATAATAAAATGCTTGGTTCACATTTTTGAATGTCGACATTTTATACGTCGGGGTACCCTATCTATTACGAGGTAATATTTTACGTATTACGCGCGTGATTTAAATTAAAAAATATAATATTTAAAAAAAAACAAAAATAAATTCAAATAAATAAAATGTTATTTTTTTTAAATATAACCCTTTTAAATTAAAGAAGATAATACGAGTCGTGTATATCCCTATACCTGGTACCAATTTTTGGTACGTACTTTTCTGGTACCTTGGTATTTAAAAAGTATCTTGCTATGTGTAGGCTTGTCGCTTGTAACCCTATAACCCTCTAACCCAACCACTGCGACCATTTTGACGAAGGCTCTATTTCTATAACCATCCCTCCAGCCCTCTCCTCATTGTTTTTACAAATAATTACAAACGAAAGACGGGATAGTTAATAGACGACTGTTTCTTTATCGCTTTCACAACATCTGTTGAATAGTCTCATAGCCACCCTACCATATTTTGTTATTTTTTATTTTTTATAAAGTTTTATTGTATGGCATTGATTCTTCATTTATTGCACTACCGTAAACAATGAATTGTAAAATTAGCTCATTTTCATACCCACCCCATTCCTTATCGAAAGGTAAACATAATACGCCTTCATTCTCAAATATTTCCGCCTTATCAATTCCTTTCAATATACAAACTCGACTATTATCCCATAAATTATTCCATACTTGCAAATCATAAAAATTATCATATAAGTATTTTGAATAGTAATCTCGAGCCTCATTTGCTTCTAAATCATTTATGTCGTCTGTCAAATATAAACCATTTTCAATGATTTTTCGAATGCGTTTATATCGCTGTTTAGGCTTGTCAAACTTTTTATACAATTGTTTTGAACGCATTGGCTTTTTTTGAGATGATTCTTTTACATTTTGAAAGCCATACTTTTCGTAATAGTTTATTTGCTCATTAATCAATGATTCAAAATCGATTCCATCGACAAGAAATTCATCTTCTTCCGCATGTATTGAAGATTCATTATTTGTAGATGAGAAGTTACCATTTTTCATTTGTCGTTGGTTGGATTTGTAGTGTTTCGCAAGGAGCTGCAATTTTTGTAAGTCGCTTCCTATGTCTAATTTCGCCCCATTCAACAAATCAATTGTTCCATTTGCAACAAACCCTAACCATATAAGTTTTTGATTATCATTCAAGGATTTTAAACCAAAAATTTTGTCAGGGAGTTGAATCTTTACTTTCAATTCCTTCATATATATATTACCATTATTGTCAACGCCAGCGTTACTATCATTGCCACTGTCGTTAACTAAAGGAACATGGAAAAGAAAATTATACTTTGTTTGGTTAATACCAAATTTTGATACGGGCGATAAATTTAAACTTTCGTCATTATCTTTTGCCGCATCGGTTGAATTACATAGTGTGTCTGTTAAGTCCAAAAAGTTATTCAATTCTCCTAAAGACTCTTCATTTCTCTTTTTTTGTTCATAAGTTGCTAGGGGTGTAACATCTGGATGTACCACTTTTATAAAACTACGTAGATATCTTCGAATTGTTACTATTACATTTTTGCAGTCAACAATAGACGCGCTATTTTGTTCACGCAAAACGTTTGCATCTTTTGCTGATATTGTAGCAGTAACAAAATTTCTCCCTTGTTTTTTTCGACTAAAGGAGAAAAATGTGTGGCTTATTCGCATGAAGGCCATGTCGGTGAACTATTGTTACAGTGGTTCTTAAAATAAGTAGGGTGTTGTAACATTCCTGAGATGGTGAAGAAATTAGAGCATGTTTTACGAAATACAGAAGATATGTTTCATTTGTCATTTTAATACTTGGTCAATGGTTCTTCTTCGTGATGATCCTCTGGATTGTGGTGATGATGTAGAGAATAATTTTAATAATAATAATATATTAAAAAAAAATAAATAAATTAATAATAATGATATAATAATAATAAAATAATAATATATTATACGGGACATTACTACCTCCCGTCCTTTTTGACCAACCCCCCTTTTCAAGCAACGTACCTTAAAGATGAGAAGCCATTGTAAATATACATTGCATTTGTGGTCCCAAATGTTACATCAATTATATTACATTATAAAGAGAAGAGCCTATACAAAAATGAAATTAGTACTGCTTAGTAAGCATACTGTGAGCTGGGAATACTACGGGGGTCAATTATATTACATTATAAAAAAATAAGCCTATATATAAATATAATTAATACGACTTAGTAAGCATTCCATCATTGGCTGACACTCCAATATTTTTTTCTTATTGTTATGTCTTTATTATAATTATGAGATGATTTATCACACCATTTGTATGCTTATAGTAACAAATTACAGTATAATATACCTAACAAATCACACTTTTTTAGCTATTAGCCAACTCCGCCGAGGCCACTGACACTGACACTCCATTTTTTTTTTATTATTATGTCTTTATAACAATTATGAAAGATGACGAGGAGACGACTGGCAGTAATAATGATAATGGTGATAATATTGCTGTCTGTTGTATGACTGTATGACTCGCACATGTGCACTCTTTGCACAACACATGCTACTGTGTACACAATTGTCAAAGGTTTTACTGGAATAGCAATATGGCAGAACGACCAAATAAGAGAGCAAGACAAGATAAAGATCAAGGTGAAAATAATGTTTTATTAACAGAAATCTTTGACGATGATATGTTAAATGAAATAAATGAATATCAATCTGAGCATAGTGACGATGAATATGTTTATGAGGATCCAGTACATGATAATTTACATGTTTTGGCCATTTCCAACGATAGCGATGAAGATAGCAATGGAGATAGCAATGGGGATAGCAATGCAGACCGCCAAGTTGCAGAAAATACAAAAGAAGATGAGATAAGAAAAAAAGTTAGTTCATCAACTTTGAAAACACTCCACAAGTTCTTTTTATTATATTTTAAAATAAAGTCTGTGTACGCTAATTGTGCATTGACATGATTTCTCAAACCATTTGTATACTTATAGTAACAAATTACAGTATAATTCACCTAACAAATCACACTTTTTTAGCTATTGCAGGAGGGAGGTAGTAGCGGAGGAGGGAGGTAGTAATAGTAATAGCTCAATATCTCTCAAGGCCTGAGTTAGTGCTGTGTCTATGTTAGATAGTGCTGTGTCTATGTTAGATGAAGAAGAAGGAGGAGGAGGAGGAGTATATTTTAAGGGATTTACTTCAAATATTGGGTTGGTCAAAAAGGACGGGAGGTAGTAATGTCCCTATATTATACTACCTCCTGGTAAATTAGAGTAATAATAAAAAAAAAAAAAAGTAAAAAAAAAAAAAAATAACCTTTGGTATTAATTAATTATATAATATTATTATTATTATTATTATTATTATTATTAATACTTGTAATAATATTGTTTACAAAATTTTTACATAATAGTACAAGGTGGTGGGGACGCAGTGTAACAAACCTCAACTCCCGGTTTATTCAACAATGATCGTAAGCGGTACGAATCCCATTCTCTCCAATTTAACCTAGCCTTCACGGTCGACTTGCCGAATAAAAATATTTCATACAGTGCTAATTGCAATCTAAAATCAATGTTTGGGTCAATGATAAACCTTTTTTTCCTACAATAATCTAATGAATCGCAAAGTCTCCAAGTTTCATTAAACATTAAAAATGCACATGTAATCGATGTACTTCTTGAGACACCCGCCCGGCAATGTACAAGTGCTTTGCAACCCATACGTTTACATTTCATTAAAAATCTATTAGTTTTTGCAAAGTGACACATTATATCCACCCCTTCCGCATCGTTTAAATCGACATTCATATATCGCATGGGACGTCCATTGATCACTTCGCCTTCAAAATAATTAGCAATATCTGTCGTTGCGTTAATTACAAAATTGATACCTAAATCTTCAAATGTTGCACGATCTCGTGCATCGTGTCTGTCGCCTAAATACAGCCATGGTAGCACAAGTGATGGTGTTTCAAAAGTAGATTCTTGGTATGCACAGCAATGAATATACCGCTCATACATTGATGGACCAGGTGGGCAAGCACTTGATTTATAATATACAGGGTTCACAACAATTGTTTCCCCACGATCAACTGTTGATTCTGCTTTGGACCACGACAAGGGAGCTACGTATTGCGATTCCAAGCCAACTTCATATTGTTTTTCCATATTTGACTTTTTATATCCATGTTTTTCTTTTAATTTCTTCTCTATTTGCTCTCTTTGACGTTGCTTGCGTAATTGACTGGCGCTTTTATTTTCTTCGTTCCAACTTGCTATTTTTTTCATAGTTCTACTTTTTGTAGTTTTAGTATTATTGCTAGCCCCGTTCCCGCCTGCCCATGATGCTGTACGATGCCTTTTCGAATAATCTGGATACATTTTGTACTTATCTCCAGTTTTTGCTACACGGGGTGCGTCTTCCAGCCTATTATGGCTATTTGTAAATGTAAAGGATTTTGTTCTTGCGCCTTCATTGGTTGGTGAGGAGTCAAAGCTATTACTTTTAAATCGTTGGATACGATCTGTGGAAAAAGTGCTATTTATGCTCTGTTGTAAAGAATCATAACTCCCAACCCTCCTTAAGCCTCGTGGTCTTGGTGGGGTACGGTGTGCACGTGCATTTTCAGAAACCGATGATAATTGAGAGTGAGAGCCCCGATGCTTTAATGATGAAATTTTTTTGCTTTGTAAACTAAACTTCCTTGCATCCCTAGTAACACGATCAAGCTCTTCTTTTAGTTGTTTTGTTCTAGTTCGTTCCGACATATTTTATTATACTAATTTAATGTTGCTGCAGATCTAAGCATGCTGTTTTAAATTTGCAGTATTTGAGTTTACGTATTACTTTGTATGAAATGGTTGCAATGCCCAGAGGAATATATAATCAACTTACCCAATAAGTGGCTGATGCGATTTATGGTGAGAAAAGGGGAAGATGATGCGTTGATATATTTTCATCGGCCACGCGTGTTGTTATTTAATAATAATAATAATAATAAATAATAATGGATATTATATAATAATAATAATTTATAGTAGTAGTAATAAATAATAATAATAATAATATTATAAATACCGTCCACCGTATTATACGACAGTAGTATGATGGAAATAATTCTATAAATAATATACGAGCGTACCACCGGGTAGCTGCATGCAGCAATACAGCAAATAATAATAATGATAACAACAGCAATTAACTAATTAAATAAAATCCCACACACACTAACACTATTAACAGCTATTATTTTCACAGCTCACACATAACGGCCCATTTCAATTATTAATATTATTAATTATTATTATTTATTATTATTTATTATTATTATTTATTATTAATAATAATAATAATTATTATATTTATTATTTTTTTTTTATTATTTATAAATATCGATTTTTCCTTCCTCCATCATCACACTCAACCCATCATCATCTCGTTTTCTATTCCTCCTTCTTCTTCATTTATTACTGTTGTATTAGTTTTGGTGTTAGTCATAATAGCTTCAACACGCACGCGTGTTGTCGGGTGTTTTTATAAGTTTCAAGTACAGTATATTATAGGAAGTTACAAATGTCGACCAACTCAACACCAAATAACAATTTTCGTACGTCCAAACTTATCCAAAGTGTTTTAGTTGGTCTGCGCGACGATAAAACTGAAAGTGTCGTAGACTTAAGTAATGGTTTGTTAAATGATGACGATGTAAAGCGACTGTGTGTTTTTCTTCCACGAAATATAACCATGGATAGTTTGATAGCGAGATATAATAATTTAACATATAAATCTGGGCAATCTTTCGCTCAAGCACTTGCTACTCGCCATGCACATATAGAAGAACTTGATCTAAGTTTTAACTCGTTACGAATGGAAGGTCTTTGTAGTTTGAGTGAGGCTATGGAATGGAATAGTAGCATACTGACGTTGAATTTAAGGCGTAATGAACTAACAAACGATGGAGAAAGTGTGGAAGGCATTGTAAAGTTAGCACGGGCATTAGAAAAAAATTATGGACTCACTGATTTAGATTTAAGTGATAATAATTTAACGGACTATTTAGGAAAAATGGAAGGGGTAGCAGCATTGGCTGCAATGTTGGAAAAAAACGATACTTTGAAAATTTTAAAGATACCGAATAATGTCATAGGCGCGCAAGGTGCTGCGTTATTGTCAGACTGTATTGTGTCAAACACCGCTTTGACATCGTTGAATTTGGCATCCAACAGTTTAGGATCGAAAGGTGCGAAAAGTATAGCATCCATTTTGTCACGTGGCAGTTTGAAAAATATTAAAGAATTAGATTTATCACACAACGATTTATGTGGCCAGTATGGTAATATAGAGGACAATGAAGTAAAATTATTAGCCAACGCGTTGAAAAGGCATGAAACTCTAACCTCGATTAATTTAGTGGACAACGGCGTAACTGTTAATGCTGGCGAGGTTTTCGTAGATGCGTTGCGGTATAATACATCATTAACAGATTTAAAAATAGGTGGTTCTGATCCTGTACAAGGTAATACTGCAATTATGAATAATTTGAAATTATGTTTAGAATCAAATCAAACAATACAACAAATTGTTGATGGTAAAATTGATGATGTAAACATACAAGACAATAAACTTCGATCGCCATTACATCGCGCTGTAGAAGCAAAATCAGTTGCTGGGATTGAAAAGTTAATAGATGACCTTGATGCGGAGAAAGACATACAAGATGCTAGGCGTTGTACACCTTTGCGGAGAAGTGTTGAAATGAGATTTTCTCCAACAATTGCAGCATTGTTATCTAGAGATGTAAATATTAACTTGGCAGATAAATTTGGGGACAGTCCTTTGCACCAAGCTGTTAGAGATGGTGATGGTGCATTAGCAACAGTATTGCTAGACCAAGGTGCAGATACATCGATTTTAAATAATCGTGGATTAAGACCACTAGATGTTACCCGATCGCAACATTTACGAGAGTTGTTATTAAAACATGCGAAGCGAAGGCCTATATGGCTAATTGTTGGACATGATGACATGGAACTAAAATTTGGTGAACGTTTAGCAAAGGAAGTTTGGGACCGTAGTGGCTTAATGTCTTGGGTTGGTGGCGGTGAAGGGCGTGATGGCTGGAAACAGGATGATTCATACATGGTGAAATTAAATAATAATGAAGGTGATAATGATAGCATTAGTAAGAAGAAAAAGAGGAAGAATGCGCAGCAAGACTTTGCTGGTTACGAAGGTTCCACTGATAAATTAATGGAAGATATGATTGGTCATTGTTCAGTGGTTGTTTTTTTAGCCGGTCCATATTCTCAACGATCTCCTTCATGTCTGAGAGAATTAATGGTTGCTACAGAAAAAAATGTACCTATTGTGAACGCACAGTACCATTCGTCACCGTTGCCACGTTCGTTGGAAGGTTATTTATATAAAAAAAAAATGTTTTCATTTACGAAAATTACTGAAGCTGTTGGTGCATCAAGGCGTGAGCATGCGTGGGATGATGTCGCACCAAAGTTTGTGGATTTAATGCATGTGTACGAAGATGAATTTAGAAAACAATTACCGATAAAAATGATGCCGATGATTGGATCAGACGCAGATCATTTTGCTTTGAAGCAAGTTGACGGCAAATGCTATGTTTTTATTTCACATGGTGGCGCGCATCGTCAATATTCAACTCATGTTAGGCATGAGTTGGAGCAATACCGTTTATGGTGTTTTGTTGATAACAATGGTAAAAAGGCTGCGGAAGATCGATTGCAATTATCAATGGAAGGGTTGAGTAAATGCATGGTATTTGTGCCGATTTTATCAAATGAATCATTGAAAAACCCGCTATTGGTTGAACAAATTACATTAGCAGAAAAAACTGGCAAACCAATCTTTCCAATAGTTTTGTCACAAATGAAGATACCCCCGATGTTACACAGCCCATGCACTTTGCTCACCCGCCGTTCAATTGTGACGCATATCCATCCTCAGTTGAACAATGACAAATTTAGTGGAATTGGGCGAGTAAATTTTAGGGGCAATTTTGAAAGTTTAGCCATTTGGATACAAAGTCAAATTGCTATGGGAGTTATACACTCAAACGCAGGTGTTTTGACAATGGCAGATGAGGAAAATAGTAAAGACGATGGTGTGGAAGTATTTGATAGTCCATTTTCAACAAAATCAAGAAGCCCGAGCAAAAATAAAAGCATTGGCTCTCATGGATCTACTTTTGGTGGAGGGGCGAAAGATGGTGCTAGGTATAGACAATTGCAAGAACGAATACGTGGCCAAGATCAAGCACTTGTTGAATCATTTGATAAAATCAAACACTTGGAACACCAGCTTAAAATTGCAAATAACAAAATTGCAAAATCAGGGATGGTGGTAAAAGAATTAGCAGCGTGTGTTGAATTTTATAGAAGTAAGTTACCACGGTATCAAATACAAGAAATAGACGTTGAATCATCAATTGATGATAATGAGCAAAGTAGAAAAACGAAGGCATTGTTTTTACATCGTATGGAACCAGCTGTACAAATCCAGCGAATTGTTCGAGGAATGATATGTAGAGAACGGGTATATCAAATAAAGTTAGTTAAATCTGCAGTATATGTGCAAAGCCGTTTTAGAGGTTATAAAGTTAGAAAGAAAATGTGGGAAGAGTAATTGTGAGTTTAATGTAAATAAATAAAATATTTGTTTGTGTAATATGTAATATATGCACACAGTTATCTTTTTTAAAATAAATTGTGAGTATCCCAAACGAATTGTTAACTTTCGCCAGTGTTTTTCTCTTTCCCCCTTCCCCAGTCTCGTCTCTTGCTTCTTATTCACTTGGTACTAGATAGTATGTACAGTAATAGATGAATGGACAAATGCATTTAGCTACATTTTTACTTTTTATTTTTCCTTCGTATGAAGTCACTCTCGTCTATAATACCATTTTCTCGCCCAACATCCCGAATTATTTTTCTCACCCTTGAAATTTCTTCCCTTACATACTCTAACCTTGTTGCGTGGTCAGTCGGGGTTATATCACTCGCGTCAAGCGGCAACGATTTCTCCGTGCCTAGCTCAACATGGTCTGGTATACGTATCGTTCCCCCCATTATTATTAGATAAAGTACGAATTCACTTCATGAACAATATTACCGTTGCTGTTATCAAATTGAAAATGTGTTGCAATTACTTGGAACAGCTGTAGAAGAAGTAGTTTTTTTTCTTCTGTCTAGGGTCGTTTTACAATCTAAATCCTATTGTATATGCTTGCACTGCACAGCATTATTGGAAATTGGAATTATAACGTCAAATTGCAGGAGTTGTAATAATAATAAGTATTAATAATTAATAATTGATACGTAATAATAATAAAATAAATAATAATAGTAGTGGTAGTAATACTTATAGTAGTATAATAATATTACTTTATTATTATAATAATTAATAATTTTAATAGTGCAATACACTATTATTTTATTTTATTTTATTTTTATTATACCTGGTGGTATACCGGTATGTAATAATAATAATAATAATAGAGTATAATAATAAACAAACAACTCATCATTGCACTGTTGTTGATAATTTGATTGTAATACCACATGACGGACACATCTCGATGGACAGATGATGCGTGCGAGCATCACGCTTCATTGGTGCCGTACTAGACATATACTTCTCGAACATGATGCAATCGAAGCTAAAAAATGATATCGGGTCGATTGATGAGGTTGATCAGTATATAGATGCAATGCCTGAATCTCTTCATGATATTATTTATTATTGGGATCGGCCTCACCAGGTATATCGAAGTATGTTAGATATGAAGAAGGACATCAACGTCCAGAAGCCGTACAGTATAATACCTAGAAAAACTGAAGAGCATGAATTAGCTTGGTTTGAAAATGTTTTAAATGAAAATACCTTTTTTAGGGGGAAAAAAATTGAAGAAAGGAAATTACTGTACCAAATTTGTAAGTGCTTTCTCCTCTGCCTACTCCACTCGTTTTCAGTTTAATCCTTTCTAACACATTACTGAATTGTATCATATGCTACCCTCCAAAGCAACCATTGTCGTTTTAGAGGAAGCTGAGGATATATTGTTCAGACAAGGAGACGCTTCAAACGAATTTTTTGTTTTACTTTGTGGGAGGTTAAGTTGCGTCGTCAGCACTGATAATGAAGGCGAAAGTGCTTCGGAAATATATGCATCTAGTAGAGTAAAAACCAAAAAGCAGTTTTCAACGAAAAGAGCAATGAAAAATAAAAAAAAGAAAAAAACTGTGATTCATGGCCAGAGAGTCGGGGGGCATACCAGAGAAAGAGATCTCCATGGTGTAGTAGTGGGGGTATTTGACCGTCCAGGGCAAGGCTTTGGTGAAACAGCTTTAACAAAAACCGTTCATGGGTTGCATCGCCGTGCATCAATACTGGCAGAAACACCATCCATTTTATTATGTATTAGAACTAGCGAATATATTAAAGTCCAAAGAAAATGGAAAAGCTTAAAATTGAAAATAGTTGCTAACTTTCTTTGCCGTTTAGAATTTTTGAGGCATTGGCCGAGAGAGAAAATAAATAATTTAGCTGAAAATGCATGCTCCCTCATTGTTTATCGTAAAAATCAAATAGTCCAAAAAAAGCATGATCCAATTTTGTATTGTTACATTACTGTAAAGGGTGCTTTAAGAAAGATGCAGAAATTGAAACACAACAACATGATTATAGAAACAAAAAAAGCGTACAAAGGTGATGTATTGTGTTGCAATGAGTTTATGCACCATGTCACGCATTCCACTTTTGGAATTGTGTCGGCAGCTGAATATTTTACAACAGAAGTTATTCGATTAAATCAAAATGGATATTTAATGATACAAAAAGATGAAATTGCATTTAACAAGCTGCGTCACATAGTCAGAGCAGAAGAGTTTTTGAAATACTATAGAATAACTGAAAAACGAAAAATAATTGATAACCAAAATGTTTTGGTTCGACACGCACATCTAACATCTACATTTGAAATTGAGAATAAAAAGTTGAAGGAATGGAACAACTTTCGAGCGAACTTATCATCAACGCTACAATGCATACCATCGCATGATGAGCAAATTGAATTGAAGCTAAAAATAGCAAGAAAACATAGTGAAGTAAATTCGTATTTAAAAAAAAAAATGAAAGAGGAGGGAGAAACATATCATTTGACGCAATTAAGGCTGCTAGTTGCAAGAAGGAATGATGATAAGACTAATAATAAACACAAGCAAATGTTTCAAACATTAGCAAACAAAATTGATGACAAAGCTGGACATAAGTTAGAAATAAATGAGCAAAAGAAGCCGTCGGAAAAACTGGGAGATGCAATTCAAAATCAAGCCACAAAAAGAGATAAAGATGTATCGCCGTCACCACCTGCCTCAAGGTCGGGTTTTAGACTACAATCTCCAGGTGGTAACAGTAGGCATCGCATTCTTTTAAACCGAAATATATGGAGCTCACAATCGCATTTAATAGAGATTAAACGAAGTAACAAACTAATGCTTTGAATCCACTTTACGGTTTTATTTTAAAAATATGTGCGCGGTGTCTTATATCATAATAGAGCATTTACAGGGTAAATGCTTATTAAATATATATATATATACTTAATTCTTACTCATTTATTTAATAAAATTTTACTCCCTGTAAATAATACTATATATATATAAGTAATATTTCATTCTCTCGATCCTTCCATCACACTTTCTCTCGCGAAGTCTAGTATTCGTAGCTGGTGATTTCATCATCATCACCATCTGATTGTTGGTTTATTCTTCTTTCATATATAGTACTTACAGGGAGTAAAATTTTATTAAATAAATCAGTAAGAATTAATTATATATTACTTATATATATATAGTATTATTTACAGGGAGTAAAATTTTATTAAATAAATGAGTAAGAATTAATTATATATTCATTTAAGTTATTGATATGATAACTAATGATTAATACTCGTAATATTCATACGTTAACTTTATATGATACAAGCCGTATGATATTAACTTACTCCTTATATATCGTTAAGTTATGATATATATATATATATATATATATATATAAATTTTTTTATCTAAACTTTAAGAGTGAGTATAAGATATGTAAGAGTATATTATACCAAGTAAAATTGCAACGCAACAGTGTGAGGTGAGAAAATTCTAATCGCTGTCACTATCTGATTCGTCGCTATCATCATCACTACCAGAATCATCACTATCATCGTCACTACCATCATCACTACTACCGGCATCCTTATTTACATCAGGTGGTTTGTACGATGCAAATTCATTTGCACGAAATTTAGTTAAAAATTTTCTACGATGTCCACCTTTTTTTATTCCAAGTTTATCT